>Ga0115566_10000006_pt1 | contig 269408 bp, 231 predicted proteins | sample COGITO_mtgs_1204_3_FD_87173 | JGI IMG/M metagenome (GOLD analysis project Ga0115566, IMG submission 87173) | Pelagic marine microbial communities from North Sea - COGITO_mtgs_120405 | ecosystem: Environmental > Aquatic > Marine > Epipelagic | place: Germany:Helgoland, sampling site...
AAGCCTCAACTGGGATAAGCCTCAACTGGGATAAGCCTCAACTGGGATAAGCCTCAACTGGGATAAGCCTCAACTGGGATAAGCCTCAACTGGGATAAGCATCAAAAAGAATCGGGCGCGAGACTTTCGTCTCGCACCCGATTGCAATGTAAACAGGTTGTTTTCCTTTTATTTCAGCAGTATAAAGGATCCAACTTTGACTTCCGTTCCGCCTGAAAAGGATGCTAGAACGCGGTAGTAGTATGACCCTGATGCCAACGTGCTGGCATTTAGTCGAACGGAGTGTTTTGCACCTGCAGTAAAGGTTTTACTCGGTACGGTCATCACCATTCGACCCGTAAGGTCAAACACCTGTACTTGGACGTCAGCAGCTGCCGGCAGTCCGAATTGTATTGTGGTGGTTGGATTGAACGGATTTGGGTAAGCACCGCTTAACGTGAACTCGGTCGGAATCGCCTGATCTTCGTTCGCCGTGTCGTTTACGATTTCAACCATGAAGGACTGATCAGCTGATGCATCAAATCCGTTGTTGTCACTTCCACCGTCATCAGAAATGTAGATAGCCACTGCTGTAGATCCTCCAGCATTTGCTGCAGGAGTGTACGTCAACGTGCCGTCTGCACTAACCGTAGGACCATCTGCAAATAACGATGTATCGTCCGGGGTAAGCGTAAATGATACCGTCTGAGATGACTCATTTGCCGGACCAGCACTGATATCCGTCGCCCAATCCGTAATGGACTGTGCACCACCACTTAGATTCATCATTTGATCCACTCCAACGGTAAAGGAAGGCGTATCATTTACAGCAGCGACAGTGAGCGTTACTGTTGCTGAGTTGGAATCATCAGAGCCATCATTCGCCTTGTAGGTGAATGAATCTGTACCATTGAAGTCAGCGGCCGGCGTGTAGGCGGCGCTCGTTCCGCTAAGAACCACGGTTCCGTTTGCCGGCTGATCCACTATGCTGTATGTCAATGGGTCAGAGTCACCATCCGTGGCCGAAAGGGTAACACTTACATCGGCATCTTCTAGACTCGAGCCTGACACGGCTGAGGCAACAGGTGCTGTATTTGCTGTAACGGTTGCTGGAGTTCCCACAAAGGCTCCACGCCCGTGAGTACCAACAACAATTCTTCCATCAGAGATTCGAGAGTCTATCCAAGCTCCGGCTACGCTTCCCATTTGCGCTTCCCCTTCTTGAGACCAGACCGTAGAACTGCCGTTCATCGTTTGAGTCGAATACGTACCTGTACTTGTCGTAACGACGTACAATTTTTCTCCATTCATGGGAAGGATGGTACCTGCTCGAACAGACGGGCCGTTGTCGCCCGTACCAGCAAGGTTTCCCTGAACAGCGGTGTAACTCTGTCCACCATCAGAAGAGTAATAGAGGCTTTCTGTGTTGTAATTCGCTATCGAAATCAAGATTTCTTCTGAATCTTGAGGATTGACCGCAATGTTTAGAACATAGCCACCAGGTTCCGCGCCTGGAATGGAGCGTTCGACTGCACCAGTGGTTGCCGTAGCAGCATCGGCAAAACGGTAAATCTTGGGAGCCGCACTTGCAGAATACCCCGCATAGTAAAGTACCCCCGGTGAACCTGCTTCCGAGGTAGACAATGCACTGAAGCCATACCCGCCAGGTAGCTCAAGATCAGTGAGCTTCGTCCATGTATGCTCATAAGTGTTAATGTCATCTGGAGCTACTCCTCGAAATAGCTCAGCCCCACCCGGGTAGAAAACAATCGTTTCGTTGGATTTATCAACGGTATACGGATGGATAAAGAGCTTGTTAGCCGCATCATCTGGTATGGCCCTTCCATAATATTGCAGCGTCCCGTTATTATCTCGGTAGTAATTGACTCCTCCACTCTGGGATGAACTATACAAATCGTTCGCACCCAAATACTGGTAAGCACCATCACCGGATGACAGATCAGCCGAAGCAGTGGTAGTCGTACCATCAAACAAAAAGAAAGGGCTACCGTTGTCCTGAGTACCACCAGTAATTCGATTATCACCAGCCGCTCTAGCAATAGAAACCATATAGTATTGAGTAATATTATACTTGTTATTCAGGCGCGTCCAAGCTACTGCACCGACTGTTGACACATCAGAGTTAACACTAATGCCGCCATCGTGGCCGCTATAAAGCCGGTTTGGACTGCTGGGGTCAAATAATAGGACGTGATTATCAGGATGGTGATTTGCATATTGGGATATGTCGTTCGCGGTGGCATATCCACCTATCCAACCATCTGCTGCGTCAGTGACTAGAGTCGCAAATCCATCACGGCTACGAAAAAGATTCGTTCCGCCAATTACAACATGGTTTTCATCTGTTGGGTGAACAGCAATAGCCATGTTGTACCCGCCTTGGGTATTATATCCGCCCACATTAGTCGTTCCTTCCCAATTTCCAGGTCCTGCAATGAAGTTTGGAATATTAGCTGAGCGATCTTCGTAGGTACCGGTTGAGATAGTTAATTTGAATAACCGAACATCTGATCGGGTGTTGGGCTCAAGCTCCGCTCCCATATCCGTTAGGAGGTAAGCAATATCTGGGTTGCTTGCCGAAAGAGCGACAACAGTTCTACCGTAGGTGAGATTATACGGATCTGGGAATTCAGTCCCGTTATTTTCAAAAACCTCTATCCAGGTAGCTCCGTCGTCTACTGATCGGTACACGCCACTAGCATCAAAATCTACTAAGTTATACATGACGGCTAACAAGTTGCCCGTCGCATCTACGGCTACGTCACTGTACGCACTTTTTCCATCTGTCCCAAGGACTCTGGTAAATGTAGATCCACTGTCTGTGCTGCGATGTAAGCCGTTCTGATTGAGTAGGGCAAATACCGTTCCTGTAGTTGGACTGACCACCATTTCTTGTACGAAGTCAAATAGTCCGCTCGTGGCTGTGGCGGGACCCGATGCCTGGATTCTAGCCCATGTATTTCCGTTATCGGAAGATTTATAGATTCCTGTACCGTGCAGGTTTTCTCCCGTCTCTGAACCATTATTAAAAGAGGAGCCTGTCTTTTCCCCCGTTCCAGCATACCAAGTTGATGTATGTCCTGACCGAGTATCTTGTACCACTCTGGTTACCGCTAAGTGGCTTTCGCTGACGAGAGTCCAATCCGCACCTGAGTTGGTTGACTTCCAAATACCGCCTGAAACGCCACCGGAAAGGATGGTTGCGGGGTCGTTTACGTCTATCGCAATAGCCCGTACACGACCACTCACGTCATTTGGCCCCGCTTCTGCCCAATTCATACTTAACGCAGCATTTTTAGCAGCCATTCCATCAATTTTAGGAAGGCCCTTCGCATATTCTAATTCGCGTGTTTTGATTCCAGGAGGAATTGATCCCGTGGTTGGATCTCCGTAAATCATCCTGTAATAGTCATCACGGGCGACTCTTCTCTGAATGGATGCTTCCAGACCGGAGGCTTCGGGTTGGAAAACGGGTGCAGACTTTGAGTTGAAGAATGATGTTTGGTTTGGCAGGCTGACTAAAAAGCCCAGCATGACCAAACCGGCAATGGCACGTCCTATTTTTACGGAGTGCTGGAAAAGAAGGTTTTGTTGACGTGACATAAGATTCTATCTCTGGGTTATGAATAGATTTCTCAAGTGTACGAATAAACCCCTTATGATTCAGATGAACCCAGGTCCTTGCCTAGGACACTTTGGTCAAAATAAAGAAATCGCTACCCATGGCGGGGCGGAAGAATCAGACTTCGTGTCTCTCGAGGCACCGATTGTTAACGACAACTCACTACCCTTTTCCAACGGTGGATGGGTAGCCAAAATCGATTCGCTAAAACGAATACCAATATTAGTCGTTGGAGGTAGTTGAGTCGTACTTGCGCCATATTCCTGAACGGATACGATGCTGGTTTTACAATCGTAAACAATGAGGGAGCGAACCTCGCGCTCGCTGCATTCCAGAATCTGAACAGTCAGATTGATTGTACCGGGAGATATGGCTGGTTTAGCGGGAGTAGGCATGGCTGCTTGCTGCTGAGGATTATTTTGGCAAGCGCTCATAGATACCATGATGACGATTAAGGCTAGCACCTTGGTTGCGCTTTTTATGGATAGGTGTACATGCATGGTGATTGCGTCTCCAATTGGGTTCACGTAGAACGTACCAATTAATAATTACAGGTTCTAGTTCGGGTTTAATCCTTTTCAAATACAATGCCACGTACTGTATTTGACCTCTACACGGCCTCGGATGTCCAGATCAGAGGACGCGTTGTTCTTGAGATGGCTTATTCTTGACGCATGTACAGACTAAATCACCTAACCGATAATAAAGGCCTTTAAAGTCTACAATTGGACTTGACCTGTTCTTGTTGGTGGCGTATTTCTGAAGCAACTTCTCAATTGAATTCGAATCATGGCAAATCAACACTTCTATCCCGAGATCGAGCCCTATAAATCAGGCATGATGCCGGTCGATGACATTCATACTATCTATTGGGAAGAATGCGGAAATCCTGATGGCGAGCCCATCTTGTTTATTCATGGAGGACCGGGTGCAGGCGCTACCGAAACCGACCGGCGGTTTTTTGATCCGTCCTATTTTCGCATTGTGCTATTTGACCAACGGGGAACGGTTCGGTCTACTCCTCAGGGAGAGACGCAGAATAACTCGATTGACGATCTGGTTCGGGACATTGAGCAACTCCGGACCGAGCTTGGAATCAAGACCTGGCACGTGTTCGGCGGATCTTGGGGAAGTACGTTGTCGCTGTACTATTCTCAGGAGTGTCCTTCATCCTGTCGCACACTAACTATCCGAGGCATCTGGCTGCTCAGGGATGAAGAAATTCAGTGGTGGCTTTACGGAATGCGGCTGGTTCAGCCAGAACGGTGGAAAGTGTTTTCAGAGCACCTTCCCGTGGAAGACCGGGACGATCTTTTAGAGGGGTACTGGAAGAAATTTCATAGCGAGGATCGGGACGAAGCGAGAGAAGCAGCCAGAATCTGGAGTGTTTATGAAGGCGCTTCCTGTACGTTATTGCCTAACCCTGAATTCGAAGCCTTTTTTCACGACTTAGACAAGGCTTGGTGTACGGCTCGATTGGAGGCACACTATTTCAGAAATGTTCGTCTGGATCCGGATGATTTGCTCTTGCAGCGAGTGGACACGATCCGCCATATTCCCACATTCATTGTCCACGGTAGGTATGATATCGTGTGCCCAGTGGCGAGCGCCGTGGACTTACATGCCCTGTGGCCAGAATCAAGTCTAGTCATTGTGCCCGATGCAGGACATTCATCTCACGAACCCGGGATTACGAAAGAGTTAGTGGCTGCTACCAATCGAATACGAGATAAAGGAACACCTACCCTGTAGTATATGCTAGTTCAACGCGGGATAAAACCGAGATTGGTACTAGAACGAAATATTCCAGTCGAGTCTGAAGCGAGTCCCTGTTTCTAGCGCGCTGGCACCCGTGCTTTCGAGCTCAAGTGCTTCAACTAGGTAGGCACGCAAAACTAAGTTTTGGCCTTCGCCGGGTATATACACCGCAGGTACCTCGTGCCCTCAGAAATTGCCCGACCGAGTCGATGTAGCTGACCCCCAGCGTACCCAATCATCTTGAGCAAAGGCTCCGACTACAGCATATTTCTGGATATAGGAGAAGTAGTATCTGAATTGCCAATCGCCGGTTTTATTGGCGCTTCCATATAAGGCGCTTGCCACAAATCCTGAGGTCTGGTCGTGATTGTACATCGTTTGGTCGTAGTCCTCGAGATTGGAGATTATATCTAGGCCAACTCGAACGGGATGGTCATTGAACCTCAGGTCTGCATACACATTGCCGGAAATCAACGTGTAGTCTACATCTGACAATCGGGGATCAGCTGCCTCTGGATTTTCTCGAATGGACCGGATGCCAAGGGCAGCCGTGAGCATACCTTGGGAGGCGATAAGCTGCCCGCCCATCATTTTGGCTTGATCCGCAAAGCCGTTACTCGAGGGGGTATCTAATACAAAATAACCCAGTCGAGCTTCCACTTTATCATGCAATTGGAACGTTGCAGCGGCACCTTCTAACATGACATCATCATCCCAGAACAGTTCATTCTGATGCCAAAACGGATTACTATTCTTTCCAAACCAGACCGAACCACCATCAAAGGTCACGCGAGCAAACACTCGGTCCAGCGCTATCGGTTTGGTTGAAAGCCCATCTCCAAGCGTAATGTGAGGAGACTGAATAGAAGCCGGATCCCCTGCACGAATCCGCATTCCCAGGGTCACGCGGTTGGAGTGGGCATAATTCAAGCCGAAACGGGCCCGTATGCGCATTCGATCGCGGTTGTCTCGGGTCGTACCGTCAGATTTGTCTGAAATAATTTAGTGCTGAAGAAGGTGCGTAAAAGAAAGCGCAAAAACAACGGGAAAACCCCTACAGTCGGGGGCTAGGCTAGTTCAGATCCGCATAGGGAGGAAGAACAGGTTGATCGACTTTAATTTCTTTACCACTCGTACTTTCTAAAAAAGCGACTAGCTGCCGCTTTTCGTCGTCGGACAGATTTAGCGGGCGCACTAGGTCGGACCGGGTTCGAACACCACCTAAAGCTTCGAATTGGTCTTCACCCGCTCCGTCATTGTAGAAGTCAACCACTTCTTCGAGCGTAAAGAAAGCGCCGTTATGCATGTAAGGGGCTGAATATGTCAAATATCTCAAGGAAGGTGTTCTGAATTTGCCCATATCCTCAGGATCTTTAGTCTGTAGGTAGAGGCCAAGGTCTGTTTTGACCTTCTCCCGGATATCCTCGGGCACTTCGTTCATGATTTGCTGAAATCGGAAGGTGACCTGAGTGAGTGGGTCTGTCGCGAAAAGCTCGTTATCAGGAACGCCAATATTATGGAATTGCTGATCGGAGAGGAGCGGCCCCATGTGGCATTGAATGCAGGCAGCCTTACCCATGAACAAGGCCATTCCAGCCTTAGCATCATCCGTCATTGCTCCAAGATTACCAATCATAAACTGATCAAAGGGAGTATCTATCTGAACAATGGTGCGCTCAAAAGCCGCGATGGCCTTCCAGATATCTTCTTCCTGAGGGAGGTCTGTGCCGAAAACCGTTTTAAATCGATCTACATAGTTAGGAATCAACGCAAGGCGTTCTTCCATCATTCCTGTATCTCCATGCCCTTCCACGACGCTCGTGGCTGCTCCTTTGGCCTGATCTTCCAGCCGGGGTGCGCGGCCATCCCAGAACAAATCATCTTTGTAGGCGGCATTCACGACAGTAGGACAATTTCGCCAGTTTCCAGCGGCTTGGTAAGCCCGGCAGAGATCTTGCCCGTCCGAAAAGCCGAAGTCATCGCTGTGGCAGTCAGCACAACTGATGCTAGCATCTCCTGAAAGGCGATTCTCGAAAAACAACATCTTACCGAGTTCCACTTTAGGATCGTCGAGAAGCGGCATACCGTTTTCATCGACAGATTGGAGGTTGTCTTCTGGGATGGGAGGAGGCCCAAGGGCTTCCAAGGTATTGCCCATCTGAAACGTGGCAGCAGTCGCGGTCACAAACACCACTGAGAACAGTCCAATCAGGACGGGTAAGAAAGGTATTTTGGCTAGTCGGTTCACTTTAATTTGCCTCCTCTGACCAGTTAGGACTCACAGCATAATCGGGCATTTCAGGAACGAAGACGTCCGAAATCGTCCCGGAAAGAGCCTTCAGAAACTCAACAACATCAGATTGTTCCGTTTCTGACAGAGCAGGGCCGCGATCCGAGTAAAAAGCGACGACCTCTTCAAGCGTTCCTAATGATCCATTGTGCATATACGGTGCCGTATCGGCTACTTGACGCAACGAAGGCGTCATAAAAGCGCCCCAATCAGATTCCTCACCGGTTGCTACATATCGACCCGGGTCTGAGTCTATGGTCATAAAGTCATCCACTCCCTTTTCTTTCAAAAACAATCTGAGTGCGGAGAGGCGTAGCGGGTCTGTGGCAATGGACGCATTGTTGGGCACCCCGATAGCGTGAGCCTGTCCGTCGCTGAATGTGGGTCCTGAATGGCATGAAGCACATCCAGCCGATCCCTGAAACAGTGCTTCTCCGCGCAATGCGGATGCGCTCATCATACCCGTTTCATACGGCGAATCTTTCGGTGTCAAACTTGCCTGAAAGTGTTCGAGTGCCGTGACCAAATGATCAAACGTCGGCTCCGAGCCAAAAGCGGCATAAAATAGGCTGTCATAGACAGGAATCTGTTTCATGCGCTCGGTTAAAAGGACATCATGCACATTTAGAAATAGCTTCCCACCAATCATATCGAGGATGACATCCGAAGGGGTGCTATTGCTTAATCTTCCATCGGCATAAAAGGAAGTCGAGCTTGAAGCATGTACGATGGTAGGCGTATTTCGAAAGCCATCTGATGCTGGGTAGGTTTCAGAAAGATCCTGACCATCCCCGTATCCAAATTCAGGTTTGTGGCAGGTCGCACAACTGATGCTGCCATCTCCAGAGAGACGCACGTCAAAAAATAGGTAGGTACCGAGTTCAAGAACGGCCGCTGGATTCGGGTCCGGACTACGGTTGCAGCCGTTTGCCACGAGAAGCAATACGAGCAACATGGGAACAGCCCAGAACCAATGCGTGATTCTCCCTCTATTCGATGTCAAAAACAAAGTCGGATTCCGTGCTATCGTGGTGATTGACGACTAATTCTTTGGTTTGAATTCCTAGCCGGGGATGCCAGACTGAAACCTGATAGGTGCCTGCCGGAACATCAGTAAGCTCGTATATACCGTGTTCATCCACGACAGTTGCGTACGGATTGTCGGTTACGAAAATCCATCCTTGCATAAAGTCATGGGAATCGCATTCCAGACTAATCTGATTTCCGCGTGTTGGGTCCATAACCTCAGCTATGGGTCCCATTTCGGGCTGGCTAATATTGAACAATGTTTTTCTTGCTCTCCCAATTAATTCATACGCGTGAATATTGTGGAGTGTCTCATCACTGTTGATGACATCAATATCGATGCCATTTCGCATGACTTGGATGTGAGGCTGGAATCGACAGGTTTCCTGGTTGATAGATGACTCAACAGATGCCTCAGACCACGCTTTACCTAACGGTACGTCCTCAATGAAGACGACCACGTTTTTGAGTCCGTTGTTTTCATCTACATCCACTTCAACACGTTCGCGATATCCTAGACCGCACACTTCAACGTCTTTGGTGATTAGAAGCTTCAATGGGGCCGGGGCTTCACCGTTTAGAACAACGCGTCCTGTAATCGTCCCTGGACTGTCTATCGGCTCTTCGAGATAGTCTTGAGCCGACGCGACTCCGGTTAGAAGCAATCCGGCGACGAGTAACAATAGAATAGTGCGGTTCATGAAATTAGCGGTTTCGGATGACGGCGGCTCCCATACCGGAAGCATATTCTTCAGTTTCAATGACCTTGACGATCTCCATGGATTCCATATCAAGAACAACCACGGTACCAACATGGGCATTGTCTCCAAAGTCGTATCGCGCATGATAAACATGGTCTTCCTTGCTATGGCCATCAGGCATGGCAAGATTTCTTTGGCTGATATAGACGTATCGGCCATCGGGAGAAGCTGCACTTCCGTGGGGTTGAGCTAAGCCTTCTACTCCCTCAATCACCTTAGCAATAGCACGCTTCTCCATATCCAGAATCGTGATGGTATTGGTCCAGTTATTTCCAAAAACGACCCATTTTCCATCTGCCGTATAAATCGGGTGCCAAGGTGCCCGTAGCACACCGATGGTATCTACTAGGGCGATTCCCTCGCTTGATTCAAGATCAAAGACAAACGCATTCGATGTCACTTCTGACGTACCCACCATGGTTTTGCCATCAGGCGAAATCGTAAAGTGAATGAACACATGGGGGCGATCTCCTTCCACATCGTCAAACACCAAGTCCCCTGTTTCATCGTGATACGTGGCCACTCGATTTTGGGCAAGGCTGGATATGTAGACTTCCGACCCATCATGGTTCGTGAGAAGCGCATGAGGGCGTGGCATGAGAAGCCCGATTTCTTCCGACTCCATGGTCTCACGATCTATCTGTACGACACTTTCGGGAGGCGAGACAGACATCATTGAACGACCACCGTATAGCCAAGGGCCCACAGGATCTAGCGCCAAAAGACCTGGGCGCACGGCATCCACCTGCCCCACTAACTCATTGTCGCGCGTGAACTTCAGGATTTTGTTATCCATGATCAGGGAAACATACCAGAATGATCCATCTTCTTCTACGGCAATATGGTGCGGCATGCTAAACTCACTAAACCCGAGATCCATCAGGTTGACCATTCTGGCCACTTGATTGGTATTCATGTCGATTACCGCGACCATGCCGGCTCCCTGGTTGGCGACATATAAACGGGGATCGTCTGGATTACTGAACGGGATTTCTCCGTCAGATGATGGAGCGCCGGAGTCTATCCAGTCTCTAAGTACAGCTATTTCCTCTTCGGTCAAGGCAGCCTCTCCCAATTCTTCGGGATGAGAGCCCTCTGAGAATTTAGTGGCCAATTCAATCACTAGACTGTTGTCAGCGTCGTAAGCAATAATGGCTTCTCCGAAGTCAGAACCCAGTACTAGATTCTCCCACGAGTCTAGTCTCAAGCCCCTGGCGGCTTCTTCCCCTGCGTGACAAGAGACACATTTTGCTTGGAAAATGGCATCTACCTCATTCCAGTCAGCTTGGCGCTGGGGCAGCGACCAACCCGCGAGGATAGCACCCACGAAAAGTATTGGTATGAGTCTTTTCACGTTTAAGTCAGTTTTAAAATCTAGAATGATGGGATGCTGCACGGAAGGACGTATACGCCAAACCTGATTCTGGTTTCCCTTTATCTGATCGCTTGCCAATTTTGGGCCGCATTCAATGGAATGGTCCTTGTGTTTTGATTCTTTGAGAAAGGTTTTGCTTCTTTGAGAAAGGTTTTGCTTCTTTGAGAAAGGCTGTGTGCTGAATTAGGGTTTAAAATCAATACAAGACATGATTAAACGCACTTTTGAGCTATTGATTGCTTTTTTTGAGATCATGAGTGCATGAGAAAAAAGGGGTTGGGGTCACAGGAGGTTGTAGTCAAATCCGAACAATAATATTCTCAAATGGACTGCTTCAAAGACGCTCGATGGGGCATGTTTCTCCACTTGGGACGCTCCTGTGATAGGCTGGCATTCACGTTCAGTAAAAGACTATTTCGGCGAGTGTGAACGTGCTCCGAAAACCGTGTCAATCTTGATTCCGCATTGTGCTAGGAAGTCAGTTGGTAGCGTTCCTCCTGCAAAAATAAAGACAAAGTCATTGCGTAGACTGATGTTGGGCTCCCTCTCCTGAGAAAGAGTAACGGTATCGGTATCTATTTCTAGAACGTTCGTGTTCAGAAGTATCTGAATCAAGTCCTTTTCGATGGCCTTATTTAGACGAAATTGATTGTCTGGCTTAATGCGAAAAAAGGCATCCTTCCGGTAAGACAAGATTACCCGTGTTTTGGGCTGCTCACTCAAAGCCAATGCTGCTTCAACAGCTGAATCTCCACCGCCAACTACGAGTACGTTATCACCGGCAAAATCAGCGGCGTTTTTGAGGGCGTAGGCGACTTTAAAACGGGTTTCTCCAGGCACTTGGAGCTTTCGCGGGATTCCTCGGCGCCCAATAGCCAATACGACGTTTCGAGCTGCATATTTGTCTTTATTGGTGCGCACAGAAAAGTATCCTGAGGCCAGCTTATCCACGGACAGAACGATTTCTTCTTCATTGACATTAATCTTTAGCTCGTTTACTAGGCCCTGCCATATTGTGAGCAACTCTTCTTTTGCGTATTCCCGTTTAGTCATCGAAAAAGTCCCGGGTAAGTTCATGGGTTCAGTCATGACGAGCTTCTTCTTCGGGTAATTAAGGACGGTACCTCCCACAACATCCTTTTCGATAACTCGGTACGTTAGTCCTTTTTGCACAGCCTGGATAGCACAGGAAAGACCAGCCGGGCCGCATCCAACAATGAGTACATCAAGTACATCTACGGATTTGCTTGAAGGCTGTAGGCCTTCGATGCATTGCCGTCCTTGTTCAAATGCGTTTCTAATCAGGCCCATTCCGCCTAACTCTCCAACTACAAATAGGCCCGGGACGTTAGTTTCGAAGTTTTCTTGGATGCGTGGTAAGTCTACTCCTCGCCGTGAGGTGCCAAATACGAGCTCGATAGCGTTCACAGGGCAGGAGCGTTCGCATAGTCCGTGACCAATACAACGAGCCGGTGAAACGGGCGTGGCTTGACCTGAAAGTAGGCCCAGAACATCTTTTTCAGGGCAGGCCTCTACGCAATTACCTGTGCCAATACATTGATCGGGATTAACCACTGGATGCAACGAGGCCGGTCGATAAAGCCCGTATTCAAGTGACTCAGCATGAGCTTCAAGAACCTCCTTTTCTCGATTAAGTAATTCGCGTACGTACGGAACGACAAACAGGAACGCTAAGACGACAAAGACCAACCATATGATCAGAGTTGGACTCAAAAGCGTATTCCGTAGTTAAGGTATACCGTAGACGAGGTCAGGCTGGACCCGATATGTGTTCGTTCTCGGACGGAGAAATACCCCCATTTCTTAAAGGAAAATCGGGCAGATAAGCCGGCAATATGCGAGAATGTTCGGGGGCCGACCATGTCAACGGCCAGCAAAGCGTACTCCAGACCCAGCAATACACCTTTGACCTCTCGCTGAAACGAGCTTGAGTTGTAATAGGTTGTATTGTTGGCCCGCATCCAGATATTTGATGCGTTACGAAATGCAAAAGGGAGCCATTTAGGTTGGGTCCGAAAAGAAGTGTTGAAGGAGTGGCTTCTTTCACTCCCCGAATATGCATTAGAGCTCAGGCTGACGGATAAAAAATGAGGTGCGCGATTGAACTGGATACCTACTGAAAGCTGCTCCTTTGTACTGGAAAACCGGCTGTCAGGTAGCCAGTATTTGAAATATTTCCGCTGACCATAGCGTCCATTGATTGAAATAGCTTCCGTCAGTTCAGTGCTCGCTCGAACGTATAGTCTGCTCACGTTCCAAGTGTTCACCCCCGGCGCATGATCCAGTTGCAGCGAAGTACTCAGTCGAAGACCGCCAAGTCGTGATTTCTGGTCAACCGAAAGCAGCGAAAAGGGAGAGGCTAGATTATCACCATCTATTCGCTTTCCTCTCGCTCCGACTCCTTTGAAAACACGTTAGTTTGCTCGAGACCAATCCGGATTAGGGTAGGGCATATTAGCGTCGATTTGAGATCGCCACGTGTTTAACTGCTCCAACAGATCCTCGGTTCGCAGCGGCTCAAGCTCGGATAAATCGTGTAATTCGCCAGGATCGTCGCTTAGGTGGTATAGCTCTGTTGAATCATCCTCCAACCACTGAATGAGTTTGTAGTCGCCTACGATGAGGGCGCTTGATGGTCGATTTCCGGAACCATGGTAATGTGGGAAATGGAAAAACAAGGGGCGAGAAGAAAGCGTCCCTGCGTATTCGGCCTCATCCAAGAGACTTCGGCCATCTAAAGCAGCGGATTCAAGTCCTGCTAATTCAAGCAGCGTGGGTACTACATCAATGGTCGATGCTCTCAATGAGCGTACTCCTGTGGAAGAGGAGCGCGGGTTGGAAACGAGAAACGGAATGCGGATCCCCCCTTCGTATAGATATCCTTTTCCGGCTCTGAGAGGCTTATTGGATGTGGGTCCGGGCTTTCTGCCTAGGTTAAGTGAACTGAGACCGCCGTTATCAGAAACGAGTACTATGGCGGTATTGGCGGAGAGTCCCTGTTCTGTTAAATGGTTTACTAATCGTCCCATACTGTCATCGGTACTCTCGACCATGGCGGCATAGGCAGCGTTACCCTGGCAGGTACGCGTAATAGACCATACCGGATCATTTTCAGCAGCTTCGGGATCGCACGGTGGTGATTCGGCTAAAAGGGCGAGGTAAGGGGCCGTCGTTGAGTCTTTAGCCTGAATGGGCGTGTGCACGGAGTAGTGTGACAGCACTAGAAAAAACGGATCGGTTGGATGCGAGTCGATGAAATCGAGTGCTTCATCCGTCAGGCGATCGGTGAGGTACTCTCCCTGATTTCCTTCTTCGAGACCAGGGACATCCCATGGAGAACCATTCTCACGTTTGTAGGGCCAGAAATAGGATGCGGGTTGGCCGGCGCCATGGCCTCCGATATTGACGTCAAACCCTTGGTTTTCTGGGTAAAAGCCTTCGTCGCCAAGATGCCATTTTCCAATGAACCCCGTAGCATATCCCGCTTCTTTGAAGCGTTCGGCAATGGTCGTTTCCTCTAAAGGTAGGTGCCGCTCGTAGGTCGCTTGAATTAACTGTCCCTTCTGCTCACCTCCGATCCAGTTTGTGATATCTAGTCGGGCTGGATGTTTGCCCGTCATTAGTGCAGCTCTCGTTGGTGAGCACACGGGTGAATCCGCATAAAACCGCTCGAAACGCACAGCCGATTCCGCAAAGGCATCAATATGAGGAGTTTGATAAAGCTCGCTGCCGGTTACCGTGAGATCCTTCCAACCCAAGTCATCGACAATGACTAGAATAACGTTCATCTCTGGCCGAGGTGAACAGGAGGTGAGTAAGACAGCTAAGAATAGAAGAAGGCGCTGTGTCATGACTTTGGAATCAGGTGGCCTGATTCAATGCGATATGAAGTCCGGATTTCTTCGTCTGGCACACCGGCAGCAATAAGTGCTGCCAGATCGGCTCGGATGGTGGCCGCTTGGGTTAGATCCTTTAACGTTAACCCATCCATATGGGTTATGGCAGCCGTGTGGAGTTCTTTATGCTGCGCTTCAATTACAGAAAGAATGGAGTGAGGAAGGAATTCGAACTCGCCCAGATTTTCAGAAATAGTATGTGGATGGAAGCCCAGATCTTCGTCCATGATATCGGCAATTTGCCCGAGCGTAATCTCTGACGCGTCCATGGCCAACTTAATGCCACCTCCCGCTCCCCGGGATGCATGAATCAAACCGGCTTTTTTGAGGGGTCCGATGAGCCGTCGGACGACGACAGGGTTGGTATCTAGCTGGCGTGCCAGCTCGCCAGATGTCAGTAGTTCTTCACCCGCCGCGGCGATGGCTACCAGAATATGGAGAGATGATGCGTAACGTGTGTTTGCCATGCTTCAATGTAAAAAGAATGGATACATGTAAAAATGGGTAAACCAACATTGAGAATCTAATTGCTGAATAAACGAGGCGCGTCGTCCTCAACAATTTCAATGTCCTGAACGGCAAACCATGATTCGCCCTCCATGCCCGCGCTATTCTTGTACGGTTGTTCAGGATCGCCCGAATCGATATCGACCACAAAGACAAGATCTTTTTTCATGCCTTCCGACACTTCTACCCCTTCAGCGATGTCTGCTACACGACCGGTTATACTGCCTACAGCAATGCCTTCACGGCTGTAAAGATGAACTCGGACGGTTTTTCCAATGAAGTGATACATTCAGATTCGTTGCAGCTTAAGCCGTTCTTATGTCGAAGTATTCGCCTGAGACCTGAATTTTGGACTCGTGCGGTTAAGTTGGCAATACTTGAGATCTATTACCGTTCTATGGACAGGTTGATTCTTTAGTGAAACTACTTGTCTGTCCCACTATTTTACAATCTATTCAACACGGCTATGAAATGAACCGCGTCTCTTTACCACTTCTCATCTGGATGCTCCTCCTTTTGCCAGCAGGGTTTGCTGAAGCACAGGTGCGCATATCCGGGAGGGTGGTTATTGAATCGGACGGCTACCCACTACCATCGGCCACGGTTCAGCAAGAAGGCTCCACCCGTGGTACGGTTACAAATGGCGATGGGCAATTCTTACTGGTCGTTCCAGCATTGCCGGTGGATTTGGTTGTACGGTATATCGGATTCAGGAGTGAGCGCATTCGCATTGAAGAGCAGCCCCGAGGGCCCCTTTTGATTGAGATGAAGGCATCTTCTATTTCATTGGATGAGGTCTTTGTAACCGATGAAAACCCAGCTGAAAACATCATGCGGCAGGTGTTGCTGGCCAAAGAGTCCATGCGAAAGCATCTCAAATCGACTTATGCGGATACCTATACCCGATTTATGCTGTATTCCGAGATGGATTTGGTACAGATGAACGAAAGTGTTCGGGCATCTTGGTGGACTCCTAATTCTGGAACACGAGAATTAGTGCGGGCCGACCGCTCGCGGCCGGCCCGCAGTGGCAGATTTCTGTTTGCGTCGCCTCATAATGTGCCCAATTTCTACGATGATGATATCGACATTCTGGGATCGCGATATGCTGGTCCGCTGCATCCCGATGCGTTGAATATGTATCGATATTCTCTTGGAGAGCGCCGGGATTTAGATGGTCAGGTAGTTTTTGACATCTATTTCGTACCGAAAAGTGCCACTAGACCCACGTTTTCAGGGCATTTAGCTGTTTTGGACTCGGTGTTTGCTGTTTTGGAAGTAAGTGCCCGTCCTCATCCCGGGACCGTTGTTTTGCCACCCGTGCAGCAGCACGATGTGTATCTGGAGCAACGCTTTTCTTCTTTTGGAGATAGCCTATGGTTACCGGTAGACCTATTTGCTTCGGGTGTAGTAGCGTTCGGACGAACAGGTGTGAATTATCCCTCAGCCCGGTACGAGCAGATATCAGGCTTATCGCTTCACGTGGTGAATCCTCCAGTTCCGGATTCTCTCTCAGTTCCGGGACCTGCTATTCTCTGGCATCCTTTGGCAGACAGGCGTGATGAACTGTTTGCCAGAAACCCGTCTTTCATTCCTATGACGCCAAAAGAGACGGTATCGCTTGCTACCATGGATCCTTCCATGACCATAGATCGCGCGTTTCGTCCTGTTGGTTTGCTGAGTGATTATGTAGCTGTCCAGGTCTCTGAAGACCAAGATCCTGAACAAGCCGCTACTCAATTGGGACTCGTTCGGCGCTTGACTGGAGGAGATTGGTTTTGGTACAATCGGGTGGATGGATGGCATCCGGGCATTAACTACGTCTCGCAGCCAGACGCAGCGTTGCAGTGGAGGACTTCGGCTGGTTTCTCTTGGAATCGTAAACGGATTTCGCACAGGGCCGAGCTTAATATCCCATGGCAAGTAGGAGGAGTTTCTGGGTATGCTGGTTTGCAGTCCCAGGATGCCACGTCTGTGGTAGCCCGACCCGATGCTCTATGGCGTTTCGTCCCCGGATTCATGACCTACCTCGGGTACAACGACCTGTATGATTATTACAGCCGTAGAGCCGTGTCTTTTAATATTGATCTGGTCATTCCTAACGCCCCGATCGTGTTGTCAGCTAAGGCGCACACGGAAATGCATGAATCACTCGAAAAGTTGACCGAATTTAAGGGTTGGATGTTTCGTAACGAGCAACGGGAGAATCCATCTATTAATCCTGGTGACCTGAGATCGGTCGAATTTGTTGGTCGGATTGGTGATCGTGAGCGGCTTGCATTGGATTTTTCATACGAACGCTCCCCCGGTTCCTACTTTGATTCGGACTGGGACTTCCATCGATATGAGGCCCGGGGAACGATTAAATTCGAAACGTTTTACCGACGTAGAGGGCGTCCTAACTGGTTACGAATCACAGCAATGGGTGGAACCGCTTCGGGTGATTTGCCCGTTCAGCGACAGTTTACTTTGAGCGGATCAGCAGGTCCTTTTTCAGATTTTACCGGCTTTAGAACACTACGGAGTTCGCGGTTTGTAGCCGATAAAATCGGTGGTGTTTTTTGGGCTCATGATTTCACGACCGCCTTGTTCGAGCAACTCGGACTTTGGTCCTTGGCCGATAGCGGAATGGGTCTGTATGTATTTGGGGGACACGCGTTTTCGTCTAGGGTTCGAGAAATCGGCAAGTTCGGTGGACGATTCCACGAGATCGGGATCGGTATAAGTTATCCGTTTGGAATGCGCGTCAGGGCTGAAGTCGCAACTGGATCTGATGGTGGCATATCTTTTCGATTCGGACGGCCACTCAACTGATAATTAAGCGACTACCCTTGTAGTACGGTTGAAGTGGATTAGATCGGCGCCTAAGATGGACCTCGTCACGACATCAAAATCGTTATGATCCGCCGAATTCTGTTTGTTTTCGCCCTTATTGTACTTCCAGCTGGTGTATTTGCTCAAGACGTAGATGAAGCGGCTAAAGTAGATACGTCCGAAACGAAAATGGGTGAAAAGGCAAATTTGCCCTTCATTCCAGAGCGTTTTTTGGAGTACACCGCTACTGAAGCCTCGTGGGTTTCACTCGATGCAAGGCTGGAACTGGCCTAAGTAGGTAATTAGAGGGGTGTTTTTAGTTTTTGCAGAGGGGTGTGACAAAAAGATGTCACACCCCTCTATGTATGTTTGAACCAGCAACGAAATCGCTGGCCCAAACACTGACCGACATGATTCAAGTATCCGCATACCCGACCGTAGAATGGCTCAAAACACGTACAACGGACCGCACACCTATTGCCCCTCGCCCGAATCGATTACGCTCGTTATCGGTCTCGTCTGTCTTGGCCTCGAGGCTTCGTGAGGTACTGTCTGACACCGTTCAAATTGAACGAAATGTTTGGGTGGCCACACCGGAAGGCGAATTAGAAGTTGGCGTTGTTATTCAGAAAGGAAATAGGCGGATCGCAATTTGCGAAACACCTAGATACAGACTCAAGTCTGACTTAAGCGACGCCTTGATTCTCGTCTATGGTGGATTTGACTCATTGTATCGGTTGCACAGCGATCAATCGGTGGAGGCGCTACACGATACCGTTTATGCATTAATGTGTGACCTACCCACTTGGTTTTCCAACTTCGGCCGTATGTCTGCTGGCCGAGCTGCAACGAGCAATGCTATATTCGCCGGAAACCAAGACCGGTTGGCGTTTGGGGATAGCTTTAAAACAAGTCGGGTGCGATTGGACAGAATGAGACTGTGTGTCGCGACGGACTGGGTAGAGATGTTCGAAAAGGCGCTGGGCGCAGGTCAACGACCCTCTGCAGCTTAAAGGTCAGGATTAATGAGCAAGGAAGTGACATTCCTGCTGGTCCAAGGGAGCTGCTCCAATTCGGATTCAATCAGCACTTTGGGAATACCTGATCGTACTCTGCTCGAAGAGATGCCTAGATTGAGGTAGTATTGAATAACACTAGCTGTCCGTTCTGAAGCTAACTCCTCGGCATTACGCTCATTGTCTATGGCGGCGCCATATACCTCTATCATGCGATCCGTACAGGCGCTGGAGGCCGTCATGTTACTCCGAAGTAGCTGCCTCATTTCCAGAGTGAGCTCTGCCGAATTACGCTTAAAGTAGACGGTAGAAAGTGGAGGGAGGTCGGCACATACATCACTTTGTATCAAAATAGACTGACTGAACTGAGCAGAATGTTCTGGATTCGAAACGCTGAGCGTAATTCTGAAGCCGCCTGGTTGGCTGTAGGAGTGAGACGTTTCGCATTCATCGGATGCCCCTCCATCGCCAAACGTCCAGGTACACGTAAAATCATTACCGCGGATAACTGGGGTCAATGAAACGCTCTCTTTAACCCGGGGGGAGGTAGGGACGTTAGATACCGAAATAATGGTCACCGGAGCGTAGGTTTGCTCTACTACAACGTGGAGGTTCGCCGTAGAAGACTCCTTGGCATTTGAAACCAGTGCTTTTACTTGGTAGGTTCCCGGTTTGGTATATGCATGCCGGATGGATTGTCCCGTTTTTTGAGATCCGTCCCCCATTTCCCATGTTGCGGTGTACTCCAGTGGATCCAGGTCAGTACTGACGGTAAATACGGCTTCCGAGCCTCGACGAATCGTGCTTGGACCAGAGGCAACGATATTCCCCAATCCGGGAATCTTCTTTTTAAACGTGTATCTCAACCCCACGCTCGCACTGGTTAGTACGTCAAATTGGGTGCCGGTACCTGCCAAGTCGAGCGCGTTATCGGGATAGACATAGTGCTGTCTTAGATAGCCAAACCAATCCAATCCCAAAGCGGATACATCAAGACCAAAGCCTAGAAGTGGTCCCCATCCTTTTCTGCGCTCTTTGTTGATTTGGCCGAAAGCGACTCCCAGTCCACTGGATAGGAACGGTTTGAAGAAAAGGATGGACTGAAATCCATATCGAATTTCTGCAAGTAGGGACGTCCGCTGGTTTCTGGAGTCTTTAGAAAAAATAACCGGTAGATTCACTTCATTGGTGATGATGCCGGGATATCCACTGGTGGACCACTCTCCAACTACATTCCAATCACTATTTAGGGTGTATCCCAAGCTGAATGCTGGGCCAAAACCCAAACTGGAAAATAGGCGATCCAGTCCATTGGCATTCGCTACTTGGCGCTCGCCGATATAGGCCGTCGTTTGAAATCGTGCCTCGATAAAAAACCGATCGGATAAAATTTGTGCCGATGCCTGTGTGACAAGGGTAGCGAGAAAGCCCCAAAGTAGTATTTGGACAAATCGATAGGGAGGCATAGCGAGGGGGTTGGATGACCTTTAAAATCGTGCAAAATGAGTTCGAATAAAAGAGTGCGGGCGATCCCTTTTGGGATCGCCCGCACTAAGCTTCATCTAGGATGATTTAAGTTGTTTTTACGGCTTGGCTTATTCGCTGTCTGAAACAGACGACGAATCGGCTTGAGACTCGGCCGAAGCCTTGCTCAGCATACCAGCAATATCTATCCCTGTGGATGCTTTCAGGCTTTCAAGTAAAGCCGGGGTAGAACCTGCAATCTGACTAAAGACAGCGGGTACTCCATTACCTGGACCACCTTGTCCACTGTCTACAACGGTCAGCTTATCAATTTTAAGATTATCTACCGTTTTGATGACCTCTTTCAGAATGTCCGGAAGCATCTGGATAAGGAATAAGCGTTCAGCGTCGGAACCAGCTTCCTTCCAAAGTTCGAGTTTCCGTGCAATTACGTTAACCTCAGCTTGACCATCTTCAAAAATGCGGGCCGCATTTCCTTTCGCAATCTCTTCCTTAGCTCGACGCTCTGCTTCAGCAGAAACTACTACTTCCGCACGCTGCCTCTTTTCAGCAAGCAATATTTCCTGCTCCGCTAACTCCTGTTCAGCAATAGCCTCTGCAACTCGGGCGGCTACTTCAATTTTTGCTTCTTCAGCACTCGCCGTAGCAGACAATTGGGCTCTCAAAATTCGAACTTCATTTTCGGCTCTGGTAATTTCGAGATCAGCTCCTGCTTCAGCCAGTCTGGCTTGTTCACGCTTCTGCGCTTCCACTACTTCTGCGGCAGCAATGATATTAGCAGTACTCTGCCGTCCGATGGCATCCAAATAGCCACGGTCGTCCTCAACACTTTGGATTTTCAGCGTATCGAGCTGAAGGCCTAGGGCTGATAAGTCATTGTCTGCTTCGTCAAGCAACTCGCGAGCAAATTTGAGTCTGTCTTCATTGACTTCTTCAGGAGTCAACGAAGCAACGACCCCACGCAGATTTCCTTCCAGCGTTTCTTTAGCAATGGTTTGGATCTCAATCAGTTCTTTTCCAAGCAGGCGCTCAACGGCATTATTTAGTTCGTGTTCGCCCGAAGAAATCTTAACGTTCGCGATAGCCCGAACCATCAGGGGAATTCCTCCTTTCGAATAGGCATTCGATACCGTAAGGTCGATCGGTATTGTATTCAGTTGAAGACGATCAACTTGTTCAATAATCGGAATGCGGAACCCTCGACCTCCTTGGACGACTCTGTATCCTACTTTTGCACCATCAGAGAGCTGACGCTTTCTCCCAGAGAAGATGAGGACTTCGTTCGGTTGACAGATTTTTAGGTTAGCTCGGATGATTCCGAGTACCGCCAGAAATCCCACGATAATAATTACGGGGATGGCTAGAAATTCCATAGTGCTCCTCGATAAGTGTAGGTGGATTGATCAGTTTATAATGATATAACACCGTTTCATATTGCAGAGAGTGCTCTGAATAATAGGTGCAATGAGCAGGTGTTACGATTTAGTCCGGTCGAAGTACTTCGGCAATACGCCCCTTCATTCGGACTACGACGACTTCTGCTCCTTGGTCTAGTATTTCGCTACCTCCGCCCTCAAACAATCGGGCGGTGAGTTCCATTCGTTTTCCGCCGGCTGTAAGAAGGATTTTTCCCTTCTGCTGGCCAGCCATGGGTAGGAGGACCGTTGCCGTTTTTCCATTCAGTTCCTTCTCAGTTACCTGACTGGAGACTTGTTCGTAGGCAAAGTTCTTGATGATAAAATTTCCTCCGAGCCCCACTAAAAGACCCGTTCCTCCTGCAAGGAGTCCGGTCAACGGCTCGGCGGTGCCAAACCATTGCAGCGTGACTCCGGTAAGGCCAAAAAACGCGGCAAATAAAAAGAGAGCTCTTAGGCTGAGTAAGTCAACAAAATCGGGGCTGCCATCTAGATCTACAGAGAAATCGCTGTCGAAATCATGATCAGCATCAACGTCTATATCATGGTCAAAATCATGATCGGCATCGTGATCCGATTCGCCGCCTCCGAATATGGAGAGCAATACAAAAAACCCGCCAACTAATAGCGAGGTGAGATAAATAGAATCCATGGTGCGTCCTCCTCAAATACCTCCCCCACTACGGGTAAACACCAAAAATGTTGCAATGTGAGCATGGTATATATTACATTATGAAGGTAAATTCGTATATATTAATTAATAAATAAGGCTTAGATTCATTCAGCATATTTTAATAAGGATAATGCCGGGTAAGGTATTCTGAATTGCACCCGGCGTTTCCCCAGTCGTATTTATCTTGATGTCATGATGAATACACGGCAGTCTATTACTCATCTCGTATTGGTCCTGTTCGTTCTTCTTTCTGGATGCAAGCAAAGAGGGGGATCCGGGTGTTGATGAAAGACACATCATCCTGTATCAGGAAATGAACCGATTCATTTCCATCCATTTACCGGACGGGTATTCGGGTTCAGAGCCTTTGCTCCTATTGATCGCGTTTCATGGAGCAGGAGCTCTAACTTTCAAAAAGCATCAGGACTGGATCGGCAATCGGACAAACACGGTTTCATTGTGGCTTATCCTTCTGCATCTGGTTCCAACTGGGCTGAAGGGTGTAACTGTATCCGACCTGACCTAGATGGCATCGACGATGTTGGTTTTGCCGACCAAGTAATTGACTTGATGGATGAGGAGTATGAAATCGATCGTTCACGCGTCTATGCTGCTGGATATTCCCAAGGAGGATTCTTTATTCATCGGTTGGCTTGTGAGAGGAGTAGCCAGTTTAGCGGGTTCGCAACAGTGGGTTCACTGATTTCTGAGCCCATGGCGCAAGCATGCAGCCAATCTGCAAGGAGCCCGCGTTCGGTTGCATGAAATTCAGGATGGTCCCCATGAGTGGCCTCGGGGAAGTATTGATTCGCCCTCTATACTCACTGAATTCTTTCGGTTAGATCAATAGCCCCCGTTAACCGATAAGTGGCAACCACCCCTCGGCCACCCACAATCCCAAGAAAGTACCTACTGCGTAGCCCAGAGATCCAACTAATATCGCTGGAAGTACAAGGTCTTCACGGCCCAGACTCCGTGCGAGCGCTAGCGCAGAAGGGCCGCCGCCAACGTTTGCCTGAGATGCCACTGAGGCCACAACAGGATTAATTTTGAAAAAGTAGGCGACGGTGTACACCAGCATGCCGTGAACGGTAACGGTAATGGTGGTAAAAATGAGGAGTGATACTCCCAAGCCTCCTAATTCGGAAAGTGCGCCCACGTCGCAATACGCACCGATGACACACAGAAATAAATACACGGCAAACATCCCGGTCACCTTCAGGCCGGGAAGTCGAGAAACGCTCGGGATTTGAGCCAGAAGGAGGGCTATACCGGTAAGAATGAGGGCAGACGGAATGTCGGGAAGGAATATAGCAATCCGATTAGAGAGCCATACAGCACCGAACCCAAGAGCAAGTACGAGTCCAAAATCGACTGGGTGAATCGTTTCCGTGTCTTCTTCCTCTCCGGTTTTGACCTCCCCGATATAGTCCGCGATTTCAGTACCTGGCTTTCGGGGCCAGACATGAGAAATGAGGCGAGGAACGGCTAGCGTCACGATCATCCAGACCGTAGTGATAATGTTGTCTACCACGATGGATCCCCCATAGAGAAGCCCATCTTTCATGACGTTGTACTCCAATCCCAGCGTATTGAAGTTGACGCTACCACCCGTATAGGTACCCACAAACATGCCTCCGATGGCATAATACAAGGGGCCAATCGACTCTGACCCGTTGATGGCCCACATTCCAATAAACACGCCAATGGCGGTGGCCATTGACCCAACCAGAAACATCACAATCATCTCTTTACCGGCCCGAAAGATATTTCTGAGATTAACGGGAAGCAGCAACCAGAAAATGGCTAAAGGGGCAACGGTTGAGAAAATGAAGTCATACGCGGGTACGGGGGCAGCTTCTGTTGAGCCTGTCGGCAATAAGCCCAGATTTGCAAAAAGGGCGGTGAACAGGATGACCAAAAGCGCCGTTCCGAAGTGTTTTAAAAATGTTTTCCGAACAAACAGTTCGGTCATCACGATAATCGCACTCAAGAACCCGATGATGTAGGTTGATTCCATCCGAATATAAATTGGGACCTATTCTGTCCGTTGACGTTGAAGCGCCTCGGAAATGGGGCGCATTCTTGGCCCATTATCGGTAAAACATCTTCCACCCACAAACATCTTACTTGAACGTGCTTTCCGCGGAAGAACGATCCAGGTACAGTCGCCATCTTTTGCTTCCTCAAGTTGGGGAGCAAGGACAGGCTCGATTAAAAGCTTCATCAGTGCTCGTTATTGGCGCGGGGGGGCTTGGTTCTCCGGTGTTGTTGTATCTGGCTGCGGCCGGAGTCGGGCGAATTGGCGTGGTAGATTTTGACGATGTCGATGTGTCCAACCTGCAGCGACAGGTGCTTTACGAAACTCAAGACGTAGGCCGCTCAAAATTGGATGTGGCCCGAGATCGTATTCAGTCAATTAATCCCTATGTAGAATTGGATCTTTACCCGTTACGATTGACGACATCTAACGCTATTGAGATCATAGATAAGTATGATGTAGTAGCTGATGGAACGGATAATTTCGCCACGCGCTATCTCGTCAATGATGCCTGTGTGTTGACGGGTACGCCCAATGTATTTGCCTCCATCTTTAGATTTGATGGTCAGGTTGCCATTTTTGGCGCTCCTGGTGGGCCATGTTATCGGTGCATTTTTCCAGAGCCACCGCCTCCAGAATCTGTACCTAATTGCGCGGAAGGAGGAGTGCTCGGCGTGCTCCCTGGCATGTTGGGTACGATGCAGGCGACTGAGGTGATTAAGCTATTGCTGGGGATTGGAGAGCCCTTAATTGGAAAAATGCTCATCGTCGACGCTTTGTCAATGAACTTTCGCACCTTGAAAGGTGGCAAAGATCCGGAATGTAGTCTATGCGGAGAGCGTCCAACCCAGGAAGGGTTGATCGATTACGAAGCGTTTTGTTCTTCTCCGTCCACTGAAACCCCGACTCTCAACACCCAGCACCAAGACCATATGTTTTTTGGACCCCAAGTACCTTCGGTTTCTGTTATTGACCTCAAGAAAAAGAAAGACGCGGGCGATGATTTTTTTCTTTTGGACGTGCGTCAGCCGGAAGAACAACAGATTTCCGATATCGGAGGCCATTTGATTCCCATGGATCAACTGGCAGATCGATTGAGTGAACTTGAAGCCTACAGAGAGAAGGACATCATCGTCATGTGCCGGACGGGATCCCGCTCCGCTTTCGCTGTTCAATGGTTGCAGCAACAGGGTTTTAAAGGGTCTTTTAACCTCGAGGGCGGCATTGTAGCCTGGTCTCGCAAGGTGGATTCATCTGTATCTGTGTATTAATTCCAATTAGAATCTCCTGTAGTCATTCGATGTCTCGATACTTTTCTTTGGTCCTGCTAATCGCATTTTTCGTTATTCCGTCGCAGGCACAGGATGTGCTTACTTTACATCGCCTCTCAGGTCCCATCATTCTGGATGGAATTAGTGATGAACCAGCATGGCAAGGTGTTGAGCCGGTAGATCTCACGATGTATCAGCCTATATCTGGTGGCCAGATGACGGAGCGTACTGAAATTCGTGTCGCCTACGATAATGACTATCTGTACGTATCCGGTAAAATGTTCGATTCAGAGCCGGACGAAGTTAGAGCCAATACGCTTTATCGTGACCGGTGGTCGGGTGATGACACGTTTGCCATCGTTCTAGATACGTTTAATGACAACGAAAACGCGCTTTGGTTTTTTACCTCGCCTAATGGAGTGCGATTCGATATAGCGGTTTCTAGTGATGCCAATGGCTCAGGAGGAGGAACCTCTTTTGGTGGTGGAGCGGTAAATCAGTCTTGGAATACGTACTGGGATGTCGAGACCCAGCAGAATGAGGAAGGCTGGTTCGCCGAAATGAGAATTCCGTATTCCAGTTTGGGCTTCCAAGAGAAAGATGGGAAGGTAGAAATGGGTATGATACTCTACCGATATATCGCCCGGAAAAGTGAGCGACATATTTTCCCAGCGATCCCACCGAATTGGGGGATGGGGTATGCTAAGCCGTCACAGGCCAGAAAGATTGTTCTCACCGATGTAAAGGCGAAGCGCCCGGTCTATATCACGCCGTATGTGACGGGGGGGCGCTCCATATTCAATGAGCTGAATGATGCGGAAACGAAGTATGTTTCTGACTCAGAGATCACTAAACAAGTAGGTCTCGATATTAAATATGCCATCACGAATAATTTGACGTTAGATGCCACGTTTAATACGGATTTTGCCCAGGTAGAGGCTGATGATCAGCAGGTGAACCTGACTCGGTTTTCTCTCTTTTTCCCAGAAAAGAGGCAGTTTTTTCAAGAGAGAAGTAGCCTGTTTGATTTTTCGACCGGTCGTCGGGACCGACTTTTTCATTCTCGAAATATTGGGATCAATGAGGGTGAAACCGTTCGGATTTTGGGTGGGGGTCGTATGGTTGGGAAGATCGGGGCCTGGGATGTTGGCGTGATCGATATGCAGACAGAATCCGTCGGAGATCTACCCTCAGAAAATTTTGGCGTACTTCGATTTCGACGCTCGGTAGTGAATGATCAATCATTCGCTGGGACGATGTTTACCTCCCGCCTCGGAGATGATGGATCCTACAATCTGGCCTACGGTGCCGATGCTTCTATTAAAATTGGTCAGAACGATTATCTAACGACCAAATGGGCACAGACTTTTGAGGACGAAGTGCTAGATGCAGACGCTTTCGACTTTTTTCAATCCGGATTTTTCTCAGCTGGGTATGCCCGTCGGACGGATATCGGGTGGTCCTTTCGCACTGGAGCAATGTTCGCGGGACGAGACTACATGCCCGGATCTGGGTTTGTATCCCGGACGGACTATACGCAATTGAATTGGGATGCCCAGTATGGCTGGCTATCCGCAGAAGACGCTCCTCTTAGAAAGCATGACGGTTCGTCGTATGGAAGTCTTTATTTTAGAAATCACGATGGCTCGCTGGAATCTGCACGAGTAGGAGGGAGCTGGGATTTCGACTTCAAAACTGGGGCCAGCGCGAGAACCAGCTTGAACGTAATGGTAGAGGACCTCCTAGAGGAGCTCAGCTTTCCGAAAGACACAGGTGTTCCCGTAGGACGCTACACGTTTGTAGATTGGCAAGGAAGCTATTCAATCGGAAGCGGAAATCTGTTAAGAGGACGTGTTTCCTCCAACATCGGAAGCTTTTATGACGGATGGCGGATCCAGGCAAACTATAGTCCGACCTGGAACGTGAATCGATTTCTAGAGCTATCGGGAAGCTATCAGTACACCCATTTAGAATTTCCCGATCGAAATCAGAAGGCAGATATTCATCTCGTTGGGGTACGTACTCAGATTGGTTTTAACACCAAAGTGTCCTTGAACTCGTTTGTTCAGTACAACACATCAGCCAACATTATCGCATCCAATATTCGTTTCCGCTACAATTTTGCTGAAGGAAACGATCTTTGGTTCGTTTATACCGAGAACTTGAATTCTGACCGGCATCGGGAATCGCCGGTACTCCCTGTATCGGGCATTCGGACGCTTCTACTGAAATACACCTACACGATCGGAGCCTAGGCTACTGCTTCTTGTTGACCGACTTGGGCATCTTCAAAGGAAGAATGGCACCATCGGTAATAATGTCTTGGAGTTCGGCGTCCGTAAAATCTGAGCCGGTAAGGTCTGCCCCAGTCAAGATCGTCTCGCTAAGGTGCGCGTTCTTAAATGACGTGTTACGGGCTGATGCGTTGAACAAAATAGCTTCGACCAAGCGAGCGCCAGAAAAATTGGACTGATCTAAAGATGCATAAGACATGGTAACGAAGCTCAAGTCCGCATTATTAAATTTCGTCTCGCGTGCTGATACTTGATTGAGATCTGAACCTGTTAGGTTAGCACCAGAAAGATCTGCATGATCCAGATTGGCGCTTTCCAACTCTGTAACGGACAGGAAAATGCCTCTTAGGTTGGCATTCTCCCAGTTAATCTCTTCGAGAAAACGACCTGTGAGGTCCGCACCGCTAAGATCGGGTACGATTTCAGGATTTTCTTCTCTCCAATCGTTCCAGTATTCGACACCCTGGTCGAGAACTGCTATATGGCTAAAATTTGGCAAGGGCTGTCTTTGAAATTGAGTTGGCACAATAGGGAATCCATTACAGAATGCCCAATTACTTGTCAGGTTTTTATTGAGATCCCTTAATACTTAGAAAAGGGAAGCGTGGATCGGTGGTTCTTGAATTCGCATTCTGGCTTCTTATTGAGTACTGAATTCTTGAAGTCGAGCTTAGTGCCTCGTTCTATCCGGGGTAAAAAAAATCCTGATACTGCAGGCAGTACCAGGATTGATCTCGTCCGAGCGAGTGTGGAGCTAAGGAGAGTCGAACTCCTGACCTCTTGAATGCCATTCAAGCGCTCTACCAACTGAGCTATAGCCCCATCTCCCGAAGGAGGCCGAAAATACGGATACGGACAACCGTCAAGCAAATGGAAGGACCCGCTAACATGCGGCTTCCACAGTCAATTCATACGATTGAAGGTTTAGCGCGAAGAAAGGAGCGAAGCCAATGTACTTATGAACGCAGTGTACAGAGCTGATCCTATCCAAAGTCCTGTGACCAAGAAGGTGTTTCTGGCTCCTGCTTGAAGCGCCAACATGGTTACAAAGATTCCATTGTGCACGAGGGCGATAACAAAACCACCAAGTAGGGCCTGCCGAGGAAGAATCAAGAGACCTTCGCGTTCTGAACTGGGAAACAGACCCATCAAAAAGCCGATCATCGTCTTAACGAGCATGTGCATGCCCCATGTTCCGTAGACGGCGTCTAGCAAAAAACCGAAAAAGAAGCCTCCCAGAGCGCCCCATTGGCGGCCCTTACGAACGCCAAGCCAGGCCACAAATAGGAGTACGGCATCCGGAAAGGCGCCCCATAAGGTCAGGCGTCCAAGAATCAGCCATTGAAGGAGAAATACTCCCAAGCCGAGGAAAAATGTGCGAATGGGTGCGGGCATGTTCTAATCTACGAATCAATGGATCGAACATCTCTACCAATGTGGTCTGCGGAACCTGACTTGTGCTATCGGGTTCGGATCGTGCACTTCCACACGACTAGAAATTCTTTTTTAACGATGGCTCAAAAGCCCAAGCAGAACACCAGAAATCGTAAATCCCGTCAGCAGCGGGGGCGAAAAAATGGAGTCATGGTGTTTACGAAAAAGAATTATTCTCTGTTGATCATTGGGCTAGTCATGATCATTGTGGGATATGTCATTATGCGTATGGAGAATGAAGTGGATGGGGTCATATCCCTTTACGTGGCTCCACTGTTGTTATTAGCAGGATACCTTGAGATCATTTATGCCATCATGTGGCGTCCTAAAGCAGAAGCGGCGCCAGCTGAGAAATCTGCTTAGGCAAAGGCATCTTGGCTCAATCGTACAATAAGTACTTTTGCCGTTTTTGGTCAAAATCGGCTAACTCTTGCGCCCAGGCCGCTTCAAAATCCCGAGCAGACCATCCCTTCTTCAGTGCCGATACTGTTTCATGAGATCCGGATAGCTTTGCCATCCAACTTTCATTGAAAAAGGTGGTTATGACGGAATTGGGAAGTTGCGCATAGGTCCTTGAAATGAGTTCGAGTCCGGCTCCCACGGAGCGAACCTGGTCAGGTTGCATCACGGAAATCGACACAGCGTTTAGTGGCACGTTTTCCCACTTTGGATAAGTAGACTTTCCAGGTATAGAAATAGGCGTAATCTGAATTGCTTCGATAGCTAAGCCCGGAAAATCAAGGGCCGCCAGACGTGAAGCATCCATCCAGGGGGCGCCAACCGTCAAAAAAGGAGCGGGGGTGCCGCGGCCTTCGCTGGCACTGGTAGCCTCAAAAAAACAGGTGCCCGCATACATCAGGGCTGACTCGAACGTGGGAATATTTGGGCTTGAAGGAATCCACTCCATGCCCGTGTCTGGCCACAGCATATCTCTGTGCCATCCTGTCATTTCAATAATTTGCAGATCCATGTATCCCAGATCTGGTATCCAGGCCTCTCCCAGAATCATCTGGGATAATTCACCAGCCGTGAGTCCATAACGCGTCGGGATGGGATACTGGCCAACGAAAGACACTAAGGTGGTATCCAACACATTTCCTTCCATTGTGACACCGCCGAGAGGGTTGGGCCGGTCTAGCACATAGAACGGAATGCCCGCCTTAGCTGCGGACTTCATGGCCAGGCCCATGGTAGATATAAACGTATAGAACCGTGAGCCGACATCTTGAATATCAAACACGAGGGCATCCACACCTCGAAGCATCTCAGGAGTTGGACTTCGGTTTTCCCCGTATAGACTATAGACCGGGGCGCCGGTGGCATCATCTATGCCGTCAGCTATTTTTGCTCCTGCATCTTCATCGCCTCGAATACCGTGCTCGGGACCAAAGAGGGCCGCGATTGTTACATTAGACGACTCATGCATCAAATCGATTAGGTGCCGACCATTCGACCTGGACGTGTGATTCACGATCAGGCCCACCCGCATTCCTTTAAGCTCTTGAAATCCTGACTGCACTAGCACGTCAGCACCGGTTAAAACCTCTGAAAAGGCAGAAGGCGGGCGGTCGTCGCGATCTATGATCGCGCCATCCGCCCGCCCACCGGAATCATCACAAGCTGACAAGGTCAGCATCGTGGCCAGAAAAAAGACTGACCTGAAAAACATACTAGCTCGCGTTGTTGATGATCTCCACTTCTGGGAAGTAGTAGTTCGACTCAAGAACGCCGTTTTCAACTGAATCGGAGCCATGTACAATGTTTTGTCCTTTGTTATCCGCAAAATCATGACGGATAGTACCAGCATCTGCCTCAGCAGGATCCGTTGCACCAATCAGAGTACGAAAATCGGCAACGGCGTTTTCTTTTTCCAGCACAATAGGTACGCAAGGACCTGAGGACATGAAGTCTACAAGCTCTCCAAAAAATGGACGCTCGCTATGGACAGAGTAAAATCCACCTGCTTCAGCCGTGGACAGGTTGATCATCTTCAGAGCACAGACCTTAAAGCCGGCATCTTGCATGCGTCGGATGACTTCTCCAATTAGGTTTTTGCGGACACAGTCCGGCTTCAAAATGGCAAGGGTGCGTTCAATAGCCATGAGAACTTTGAGTTTTGAGTTTGAAATAGATTCAGTACTTGAAAATACAGCGATAATTCGGCTCTCCCGGTGCTTTTGCAAGGAAAAACACGTGAATCAGGCATAGGTATAGTACGCTCCTCAGTCAAAAGAAAGCATAACTTACCTCTCTGTTCGGTGGTCTTTCTGGTGAATCACTTCATCGTAAAAATAGACTTCGTGACCGTTATGCACGATACTGTAATCCTCACGCTGTCCATCACAGAACGCGTAGCTACCCATGAATTCATACGATTGGAGTGCTTTTAGAGATCAGTTTCCTGCGCTGAAGAACAGGACGTATTTGAATACGGCCGGTGGGGGAGTGATGGCTAGGAAGGTGGCAGACGCAGCCCATCAGTATTACAACGAGTCCGTGGAGCAAGGGGACGTATTTTGGGGGCAGTGGTTGGTTCGGTCTGAGAAGGACCGGCATTTTGTAGCGCATTTCATTGGAGCCAGGCCTGAATCTGTCGCTTTCTTGCAGAATGCATCTCTTGGTTTGAACATTGTTGCCCGAAGTTTTCCGTCGGAAAGTCGCTGTCTTGCGGTCCGGCCCGAATTCCCATCGTGTACAACGCCCTTTATTCGGGCCGGACATCAGATGTCCTTTATTGAAACGACTCTAGATGGATTTGTGGATGCTGAAATAATTGAATCAGCACTAAAAGAGCACCCCGTTGATGTCTTTATCCTAAGTTCAGTCCAGTTTGCCAACGGGTTCAGGGCCGATTTGGCTTCTATTGGAGCGGTGTGTAGACGTTTTGGAGTGTCTTTCGTTGTTGATGCAACGCAATCCATCGGAGCGTTTGACATTCATTTGGAGCGGGACCTGATTGATGCACTCGTCTTCAGCGGCTACAAATGGGCCACGGCAGGATATGGAAATGCCGTGCTCGCTACCGGATCTGCTTGGTCTAATTCGGACCCGCCATTAGTAGGCTGGCGAAGTGCAAAGCGGGCCTATGATCTAGAAAATGACCGGCTTGATCTGCATAAAGAAGGCATTGGGCATGAAATGGGGCACCCACCATTTCCAGGCATATTCGCCATGGCCGCTGCCTTGCGTGTATTGTCAGAGCCGGGAATACATCAAATTTCTGAACGCATTCAGGCCTTAGTAGGTTACCTGCGATCAGGTCTTGAGGATAAGGGCATCCGCATGCGATCCAACGGGAATCCCGCCTGTTCTTCTGGTATTGTTTTGGCTGAAGTCAAGGATGCCGATTCTGTAAAACAGCAATTACAAGAACAGCAAATCTGGGTTACAGCGAGACAGGGAGGGCTTCGGGTCTCCATCCATGCCTACAATGCAGCTGAAGATGTCGAGCGATTTCTTACGGCCCTTTAAAGGCCACGGTTAGTTGAACCAGCCCCTTCGGAAAAAGGAGAGAACCAACGGGGATTCTGTGAAACCGATTCTCGATCACGGCTGGCTTCTCTTTCAAGCCAGAACATCAAAATGTCATCTCCATATTCGCTTTTGGAACTATCAGCAAGCACATTGTTGATAATCGTGTGCACCGGATCTGGTTTGCCATATGCAGTTGCTGCATATCTTAAGATACCTTCTTCACCAAGCTGCTCGCCTGATTTGAGTTCTTGTTCCAGCAGTCCATCTGTATAGGTAATCAGACTTGTTCCAGGCTGTAATACTAGTGATGTGTCTTTAAATTCTGCTGATGGATCAAGCCCAAGAATCATGTCAGAATGTTGAACAATCTCTGCGCCTCTAGGACCTACCATTACAGGGCGACAATGACCTGCGTTGGCATACGTCACTAAATTACGAGCTGGCTCCCATTTCAAGAGTAATAACGAAGCAAACGTGTCTTCAAGCGGTGGATCATCCATCAGAACCTGGTTGACGCGAGTCATTACTTCAGCAGGTGAAGTCGTTGTGCGTAGCAAGGTATGCAAGGTTGAGCGGACATAGCCCAAGAAGCTAAATGCATAGAACTTGGCCTGCAGACCTTTCCCCATCACATCACCGATCGTGATAAAAAAGGTGCCAGGTTTTGGTTCACTCCAGTCAAATAAGTCACCACCACCGTGTTCTTTCGGAGCACTGTGGAAAAATGTGCGGTATCCATCTGCAAGCGGCAGATTCTTCGGCATGAGCTTCTGTGAGAAGTCCTGACCGATTTTAGCGTCTAGCTGATTCTGAAAGATAGCCGTTCGTTCAAGCAAGCGTTCAACTCGCGACAGGAGCTGATCAATATCAAACGGCTTTGTAATGTAATCGTCCACTCCCGTACGGCGGCCCTTGAGCCTGCTGGCTTCATCGGCTTTGGCAGTGAGGAATATGAACGGAATAGCGCGGGTTTCTTGGCGTTCTTGAAGGGCCGCCTGCAAGGCAAAACCATCCATTTTCGGCATCATGATGTCGGAAATGATCAAGTTTGGAAGCTCCTCAGAAATACGTTCTATAGCTTCCTCACCGTTTGCAGCGGTGCTGACTTTGTATTGCTTACCCAGGCGATACTCCAAGAGCCGTCGCAGGGTATGCTCATCTTCTACTACGAGAATGGAATGTTGAGACATGGATCTGCGTCGGACGAAACTGTGAACTCTAATCGCTGCATACCATTGTTGGTCTCCGAATAATCGAAAGCCTCGGTTGCTGCGTTGAGCATGAGGAGACCCATTCCACGTTCGGGAAAGGGCTTAAGGGCTTGTTTCTGAACTTCCAGTCTGTCCAAAAGGCTAAAGCCTGCTGAGTTATCCTGGATAATACAACGTACTCGTCGTCCGTTAGGAATTACATCCAAAGTCACCTCTGGCTTCTGTGTACCGAAGTCGGCATACTGAACCAGATTGGCGAACCACTCGTGCACTGCTAAGCGGAAGAGATGAATGGTTTCGATATCCAGATGAGAGAGAAGTGCTCCTTCTTGCTCCCAGCTTTCAAACAAACCATGCAACTCGTCGATAACAACGTCGAGGCCGGTAAATGATTGGCGTGTAATTTCCATTTCTCTCAGGTGAGGAGATCAGAAAAGGTGAATTGGATTATCTAATTGTATCGCGTGCGACGTCGACCGTCGGGAATTGACGGAAAACTTTGTACGTACGCGTCAACTGAACTACCACTTGAACGGGGCGAGATACTGAAGCGAATACGACTTGGCCACTCATGGGAGAGACCTGGCGGTACAGCGAAAAAATGGAGCCTAGACCTGTAGAGTCGAGTATGCCCGTATTGGTGAAGTCCAGAATGAAATTCCTTACTCCATTACGAACCTGATCCTGTGATGCTGCCTTAAATTCGGCAGCATTCCGGAAGTCTAATGCCTTGCCAACCCGAATCACGACACTATCGTGTGTGACGGGCTCGATTGAAAAATTCATGGTTGTCGCTTGCATGACCTTATGTGTGCTGTTTGTGCTTAATACACTTACTCAGATTATCGGCAACTCAACAACAAACTAAAGCGCTTTATTGGTCGTAATATTGGCAGTTTGGATGTGATCCGTATAGAAGGTCCCCCAGCTTGCTCTCTTACTAATATAGACCGAACCTGACTCGAATGGAATTCACACATAATGGACCAGATGTATTGAGGCTTGGTATCGTGTTTTTTGAGGGCGTTCGAGCGGTCGAACCTAGCTCTTTGCTTAATAATGCATTGAAAGAGCGCCTTCTGGAACTGGGGGCAGGGCTTACCCTTGATGAGGACGTTTTTAGGACCCAAGTAAGGGATGTGTTTAGAAATGGAAGCTATAAACCAACAGGTAGGGCAAAACCGGCCAGCGAATATCTCCTTAGGGCCGCTTCAGAATCCAATTTTCCTAGAATCAATACGTTGGTAGATTGCTGTAATTATCTGAGCATAGCGAGTTTGTTACCGATTTCTATTTGGGATGCAGAGAGAGCCAACACGGATACTTTCGTTTTTAGACTGGGATTCGAGGACGAAGAATACACATTTAACTCCGCCGGGCATGTAATTCGCCTCAGGGATTTGATTGTGGGATGTCGGGTTCTCCCAGATAATAAGACGGCTGCAATCGTCAACGCCGTGAAAGACTCCATGGCCACGAAGACCAACGAGCACTCTTCCGTAGTCGCAGCTGCGGTTTATGCGCCGATGCACGAGGGGCCGACCATGACCCTGGAAAAGGTGTGTACTTCTTTCGTGGAGATTGTATCGGCTACCTCTACTTCATGCACCGGAAAATGGCGGATTTTGACGGCCGGAGAAACTGTCCATCTCTAACTGAATTACATTAATATTATCTCAAAAGAAAATCATCCGCGGTACATGTCACGATTAAGTCTCCTTTTTGCTACCGGCTGCCTGCTCTTTGCAGCAGGTTGTCGCATGCATGAAACTGGAGTAACCGTGCAGTCCTTAATGGATGAAGAAGGACCGACTTCGGAGAGTTGGAGTCCGATCATGCACATTTCAGAGGACGGGAAACCACGGCTTCGGCTGGAGGCTGGTTATATGGCTCGATATGAAACTGCAGATAGTACGTATCTCGTGATGAGTGTATTGAGTGAGGATTCCCCTAGAGTACGAGTTGATATTTTTGATGCAGCGGGGGATTCGAGCGCTATCGTACTTTCAGATCGGATTATGTATTTCGAACGCGAACAACGATTTGTGGCAGAAGGAGATGTAGTTGTTCAGTCACACGAGGATAGGTGGATCTATTCCGAACATCTGGCATGGACTGAACGAACTGCGCGTATTCATACTCCAGGCTACGCAACGATTCAGACCCCTACTCAGACGATGAGTGGATATGGATTAGACGCGGACGAAGACCTTCAGGATTTCAGCATGAAAAATGCGAGTGGAGTCGTGATTGTTGAAGATGAATAAGACACTTCCAATCATATTGATCTTCGCTCTGTGTACGGTGTCAGCCAAGGCACAGGAGACGAAGGAAGTGCAAATCGAAAGCGAGTCGTTTCAGGCCCGTCAAGTTGATGGGATGACCGTGATTGAGCTCTTTCGCCCCATTCTCACCCATGAGGAGACCCGTTTAACCGCAGTAAATGGACTAGATGAAGGGAACGGGTACGTTAGATTTTGGGGGAGCGTCCGAATTGTCGAGAAAGAAGACACGATCAGGGCAGATCGGATTAGGTACCATAAGGACTCTAAAGTGGCCGTCGTCCAAGGTAATGTTAGCATGTCTGACGGAGAAGCGTTCTTGACGGCTCCATCTGCGGTCCATTTTTCCGAAGCAGACAGTACCACGTTCGATGACGGCGTGAGCTACCGAGATAGCCTAACGGTCCTAACGGCTGAGAGGGCAATTTATTTATCCGAGAACAATAGAGCACATTTCTCCTCTCGAGTAACCTTGTCTCAGGATCAGATACAGGTTTACTCCGATTCTTTGGTGTACGAGCGGGATACTGAAAGGTCATGGGCTTGGGGTCGTATCCTCGTTGAACAGGAGTCTGATTCTAGCTTGGTCTTCATGATGGCCGACGTGATGCGTCGGCAGGCCAAAGTCGATTCGGTTCAGTTAACCGGAAATGGACTCATGGCCACTATAGATGCCGCGCAGAAGGATACTTTGTATGTGAGTGCAGAGCGCTATTGGATGCATGAATCGGATTCTCTCCGAACCGTTATTGCTTCTGACTCTGTTATCGTGGCTTCCTCAGCCTACACAACTCGAACAGATTCGTTGGTGTCCAAAAGTGGGGAAGCGGACGTAAAACGGAGCCAGCTTTTCGGTACTCCGTTTATTTGGTTAGAGGACACGCAGGTAACAGCAGATAGTCTCACGATGCTCTCGACGCCTTCTCAACCAGATTCTGTGTTTGGATTTGGTGAGGTATTCGTGGCAACGCTAGAATCTGCCTCTGAACGCATTCAGCAAATTAAAGCCCAGCGATTAGTTGCTGTTTTGGATCAAGATTCTCTTAGAAGTCTGAAGTTTGAAGAAAATGCAGAAGCCTTATTCTATTCGAGAGAACGAGATGATGACCCGTTGACAGCTGTACGGGCTTCGGCCGATGGGGCAATCTTCTACTTTACAGGGGGAGAAGTCGATAGTCTCGGGTTTTATGACGGAATTGAGGGTACTTACTACTCAGAGAGCCAAATGGATAAACTGTCCAATCTTGCGGGCTATATTTGGGTACCCGAAAACAAACCGGATCGTGACGAGATGGCCAACGTGATTTGGTCTGAAATTGAGCTCAGAAGACGTCACGGTTTGGAATAAATAAAGCATGGCGCTTCACGAAATAGATCAGGCTCTGGACCACTTCAAAGCGGGATCGCCTCAAAAGGCGATCCCGATATTGGAGCGTGTCATTGAATTGGTGCCCACCTACGTGATAGCGCATGTCCTGTTGGCGCAAGCTTATGAAGCCGACCAACAAGAAGTGCAGGCTGTAAAGGCTTGGCGTCAGGCGCATCGCATGATACCCAACAGTCCGATGTTGCCATCGGCGATGGATGAGGAAGAACCAGACGCGTTTCTGGATGAACTCATTCGTAAATCAACCCGATCAGAAAACTTCGAAGATGTTGTTCTTCCTGTTCCCGATCAAAACAGTATATCTCTCCGGGCTGAAGGGCTCGTAAAGCGGTACAAGAAGCGATCTGTGGTTAAGGCGATCGACCTTGAGGTGCGGCCAGGAGAGATTGTCGGACTGCTTGGACCAAATGGGGCAGGAAAGACGACCTCTTTTTATATGATCGTAGGCATGATTCGACCCAGTGGGGGAAAAGTGTTTCTTGGGGACCAGGAGATTACGAAACTGCCCATGTTCGAACGGGCTCGCAAAGGCATCGGATATCTTGCTCAAGAAGCCTCCATCTTTGCTCAGTTATCGGTTGAAGACAACCTGCATTCTGTTCTGGAATACCAATCGCTGTCCAAATCAGAGCGAAATACGCGGGTCGAGGAGCTTATTGAAGAGTTCAGGCTCGAACGAGTTAGGCGATCAAAAGGGTATATGCTGTCCGGAGGAGAACGGCGGCGAACCGAAATTGCTCGAGCACTGGCCACGCGTCCGGCCTTCTTTCTACTGGATGAGCCGTTCGCAGGGGTCGATCCTATTGCTGTGGAAGACATTCAGTCCATTGTTGCTGGTCTGAAGCGCAGAGGCATAGGCGTGCTCATAACGGATCATAATGTCCATGAGACGTTAGCTATCACAGACCGAGCTTATTTATTATATGAAGGGGCTATCCTAAAGCAAGGGACTGCACAGTCTTTGGCAACAGATCCGGAAGTGCGCCGGCGCTATTTGGGCGAGAACTTCACGCTGGAGCGCTACCTCTAAGGAACAGCAAATTCATCCATGTGTCTATTAAGCCTGTTTTTTAATCCATCTATCCATCGTGAGTTCAGTGTCTGATCAGGGAAATATTTACGACGAGTTTGAGTGGCGAGGACTTTTGTTCGACGCAACTCCTGACCTGAAAGAATTGCTGGGAAAGGAATCCATGACGGCCTACATCGGGTTCGATCCAACGGCTTCATCCCTTCATGTAGGTTCGCTGCTACCCATTATGGGTCTCGCGAGGCTTCAGCGTTTTGGGCATCACGCAATCGCTTTGGTCGGTGGAGGTACGGGTTTAATTGGAGATCCCAGTGGCAAGACCGCTGAACGTCAGTTGCTGACGAAGGAGAAGGTCCAAGAGAATTTGGATGGAATCAAAAATCAGTTGTCTCACTTCCTGGATTTTGAAGCCGAAGGCAATCCTGCCCGCATTGAGAATAATCTCGACTGGCTAGGAGAACTGCAGTTAATCGATTTCTTGAGGGATACCGGCAAGCACTTTACGGTCAACTACATGTTGTCCAAAGAGTCTGTAAAGCGTCGAATTGAGGCAGAAGACGGCATTTCCTATACTGAGTTCACGTATATGATGCTTCAGGCCTATGATTTTCTAGCGTTGAGTCGCAGAAGGGGATGTAACCTCCAGCTTGGTGGAAGTGATCAGTGGGGCAACATCCTAGCTGGCACAGATTTGATCAGAAGAGCAGACTCCAAAAAGGCACACGGCCTAGTTTTTCCTCTGGTTACTAATTCATCGGGCACTAAGTTTGGTAAAACGGAGTCTGGAACGGTTTGGTTGGATCCGGAACGTACCTCACCTTATCGGTTTTATCAGTTCTGGATGAACACGGACGACCGAGATGTTATTCCCTACCTCAAGTACTTTACTTGGTTGGGTCGTGAGGAAATTGAAGCCCTTGAATCGGAATTCAATGAGAACCCTGGTGCAAGAACGGCTCAACGCACGCTCGCCCAGCATGCAACGACACTTGTCCATGGGGCCGCTGAGTACGAGAAAGCACTCGTTGCTTCTAAGGTTCTATTTGGCGGTTCTCTAGAGGCTATGACTGTGGCGGACTTGAAAGATATTTTCGAAGATGTACCCTCCACGACGTTGAGTTCGGCGTCGTTGTCTGATGGGGGAATGGGGCTTCTGTCTTTGTGCACCGAAACGGGCATAACCGGATCCAATGGAGAGGCCCGTAGGCTGATCAGGCAGGGCGGCTTGTTCATTAATAATGAACGTGTTGTTGATGAAAATGCGGCCTTTACATCTGATGACTTGATTGAAGGAACGCTAGCCGTTCTTCGCAAAGGGAAACGAAATTACCATCTCGTCCAGGTGGGATAAGAGGCCGCTATGATCGTAGTAATGAATTCAAATGCGGTGGAGGCTCAGGTCGAAGCAGTGATTGCTGCACTCAACGACCATGGGTTTGATGTGCACCGTTCCAGTGGCAGTCGGCAAACCATTCTGGGCGCTATCGGCGTAAAACCGGAATTTGATCCGCGACATCTGCAATTGCTAGACGGAGTTGCGGAAGTTCACCGTGTCACGGAGCCGTATAAATTTGCCAGCCGATCCTGGAAGGCGGAAAATACGGTGGTACACGTCGGAGATGTAGCCGTTGGTGGTGATATGGTCGTCGTAATGGCGGGTCCGTGCAGTGTAGAATCAGAAGAGCAGATTGAAGCGAGTGCTGCACATGTGGCTTCTTGTGGCGTTCAGGTTCTTCGCGGCGGCGCCTTTAAACCCCGCTCATCTCCTTATTCATTTCAGGGGCTCGGTGAGGACGGTCTTCGAATGATGCGCGCCGCCGCTGATCGGAATGGCCTCAAAGTGGTCACTGAGATGATGGATATGGCTCATGCCAACCTGATGGTGAAATACGCCGATATCATTCAGATCGGAGCCCGAAACATGCAGAACTTTCCTCTGCTACGGCTGGCCGGCCAAACAGGGTTGCCTGTGCTGCTAAAGCGGGGTATGTCTGCCACGATAAAGGAATGGTTGATGAGTGCGGAATACATCCTCGCAGAAAACAACCCTAATGTGATTCTCTGCGAACGTGGCATACGGACTTTCGAAAACTATACGCGGAATACACTTGACCTGAGTGCCGTGCCGGTAATTAAGGCACTTAGCCACTTACCCATTATTGTTGATCCTAGTCATGGAGTAGGCATCCGTGACAAGGTGTTACCAATGGCCCGTGCCGGAATTGCCGCCGGCGCAGATGGTTTGATGATTGAAGTTCATCCGAACCCGGCCGATGCCTTAAGTGATGGGCCTCAGTCGCTTCCATTTGCTCCTTTTTCGGAGTTAATGAATCAGGTTGGGCAAATCGCTTCGGTTATTGGGCGAACATCAGGTTCGAGTGTTCAATCGATATAGGGAGTTTCCCCGTAGACAGGGTCATCAGTCTTCCCGATTATGGTGCATTATTTTTTTCAGGGATTCTGTTCAGCGAGGAAGGTTATTAAGACATCAGTAATAAAATGTATTAATATTTATGTGTGGAATAGTTGGTTATATCGGCGTCCGTACCAGGCTTGAGGTCAAAAGCCGCATAGGTCGCAGAACTAATGCGGTAGTCCCGGGTGGTATCAAAAAATAGATACGCTTCTCGGTCATTGATCCACCACCGGTTCTCTTGGACTTCATTGGCACGCTGTAGTGCCATCGAAAGTACCTGTTCGTCTGTCATGCCCCCTCTTCTGAACGATTCAACCTCTACTGCGAGGGGTCGAGTTGCAAGACCGTCAAGTACATAAAAAACGGTAAAGCACGTTATCAGCCACAAAAGAACTCCCCGAATGGAATTCGAATTGGTCAGCCGATGATAAGGGGATGCGAGCATGTGAGTGGTGTAGCAAACTTGGGCGGATAGTAGCAGCAATCTCGTTCTAGCTCTGACAGTTGCATAAAGCGTGCCACGATTGCTCTCAGAGTTGAATACGGTTTGTTTTTGCAGATTTGCGTCTCGAAGTCACTTCTTTTTGTGTGGATGAGTCTCACTCTGCGAAATTGGGTCTCAAGATGGTTCCTTAAGGCGGGCTTGAATCCATGGACTGAACCAAAACCGGGTCATGGCGTACACCGCCGACCTTTGCCCACACCCCAACGCACCATGATCAACCCGGAAATTCTGGACAACATTGAGAAGCGCTTTGCGGACATCACTACGGAGATGTCTGATCCTTCTGTTGCCACGGATCCTAAAAAAATGGCATTGCTTGGTCGGGAGCATACCTCATTGAGGACTATCGTTGAGGAAGTACGTCTATATCGCAAAAACGTCGATGAGATTTCGGACCTCAAAGAGCTTCTTACGATTGAGGACGATGAGGAGATGATTCAGATGGCAAAAGCTGAATTGTCAGAATTAGAATCAACCCTGCCTAAGAAGGAAGAAGACCTTAGGTTAATGCTGATTCCTAAGAATCCGGAAGATGCGAAAGATGCGATCATTGAAGTTCGAGCCGGAACGGGTGGGGACGAGGCAGCGCTTTTTGCCGGCGATCTTTTTAGGCTATACAGCCGTATTGCCGAAAATAAAGGGTGGAAGATTGAGTTGATGAATACCTCCCAGGGTACCAAGGGAGGGTTTAAGGAAATTGTGTTTGGCGTTAGTGGTCCCGATGCGTTCGGCACCATGAAGTACGAGAGCGGAGTGCACCGCGTACAACGCGTTCCTGCGACCGAGTCCAGCGGGCGTATCCATACGTCAGCAGCGACGGTAGCCGTATTACCAGAGGCGGAAGATGTGGATGTTGATATTCACGCAAACGATCTCAAGATTGACGTATACCGTAGTAGTGGTCCAGGTGGTCAAAGTGTGAACACGACAGATTCCGCAGTACGAATCACACATATTCCAACAGGATTAGTCGTGACGTGTCAGGACGAGAAAAGTCAGCACAAAAACAAGGATAAAGCACTTCGAGTCCTGCGCTCGAGACTGTATGAACTGAAGTTAGCTGAAATCCAAGCCGAGCGAAGCGAAGCCCGTCGTTCTCAGGTTTCTTCTGGAGATCGGAGCGCAAAAATTCGGACCTATAATTGGCCTCAGGGTCGGGTAACGGATCATAGATTGGAAGGAGATGAAAAGAACCATGCACTGGAAAAGGTGATGAAAGGTGATCTCGATGACATCCTAAAAGCTTTGCGCACCGCAGAAAACGCCGATCGTCTGGCAAATATGTAGACTACCCCCTCCTTCACGAATGCAGTCCCCTTCCTGTGCAGATTCGGCGAAAGTGAAGTCTCAGAGTTGATTTGCCTCTTGAAAACCGTATTTTGCGGTTCTGTACAATCCCTGCTCCGAGCGCGCTTGCAAATAGCAGACGTTTTTCGGGGCATAGCCCATCAATTTTCCACGGGGATATATGGCTACACAGCAAAATTCGTACGAGTTAACGTACATCGTCAATTCGGTTATATCCGATGAGCAGGTAAAGGATCTTATATCCCGCGTATCTGCTTACATCACGGAAGCCGGTGGTGAAATCATCGAAGTGGATGAGTGGGGGGCACGTCGCCTCTCATACCCGATTCAGAAAAAGAGAAACGGATACTATGTAAATATGTATTTCCGTTCTTCTGGCGCACTTATTCCTCGCTTGGAACGCGCTCTGGAAATCGATGATAACATCCTTCGCTACATGAGCCTTCGCATGGATGCTAAAATGATTCGTCACTACGAAGCGTCTATTAGCAAACGCGCCGAAGATGAAAAGGCTGAAAAGGCTGCAGCTGCAGAAGCAGCGGCTCCCGCTCCACCAGCAACTGAAACGGAAGACTAGATCTATGTCAAATTCGAAATTTAGAGAGCCAGCATACGTCGACTACAAAGACGTCGAGCTGATCAAACGCTACCTGAACGAGCAGGGCAAGATTCTGCCTCGTCGCATCACGAACGTCTCAGCAAAGTTTCAGCGCCAGCTGACACGCGCAGTCAAGCGCGCCCGTCACGTTGCACTGATCCCATTTGTAGCTGATTCGCTCAAATAATCTGGAATCCGGCCTCAGCCGGCAATCAATTACGACATAGTCATGAAAGTTATTCTTCTTGAAGACGTCGACAACTTGGGTGAAGAAGGCACTATCGTTTCCGTAAAAGACGGATACGGTCGCAATTTCCTGATTCCCAAACGTCTTGCTCGTCTAGCAACTAAGAACACCGTCAAAGCATGGGAAGAGGAGCGCCGTCAGGCCTCTCGTAAGCTTTCCAAGCGTAAGGAAGACGCTACTGCACTTGCTGCTGAAATCGCAAAAGTGGAAGTAGTACTTCAGGCAAAAGTAGGCGAAGAGAATCGTATTTTCGGTTCAATTACAGCCCAGCAGATTGCTGACGGTCTTGCTGCACACGGCGTTACTGCCGATCGACGCAAAATCGAGATCCAGGACGAAATCAAAGTTCTCGGAGTATATACGGCCAGCGTTAAGGTTCACCCCGAAGTGGTAGCACAAGTAAAGGTCCGCGTAGAGGCGGAAACTGCTTAGGCCCTTTCGAGGCGTACGCCCCTTGGGGAACGCACCGGCAACATTGGACAAGGGTATCCGTTTGCACGACCGCAAACGGATACCCTTTTCTTTTTTATAGAGTTATGAAGCGAAGCCCCTTTTTATTACTGGCTGTATTACTGCTTTTTTCAGCAGGTCAGGCGGCGGCCCAATTCGTTACCGACGATCAGGCCGTATTGGGACTAAATGAGATAAAGGGCCCTGAAGATGTAGTTTCCTGGTCAGCTAGAGCTGTACCCTCGAGCATTGGCTCATTCGAAACGAGCGTTATAAAATTGACTGCTCGGATGAACGGGGATTGGAAAATGTATGCGCTGGATGCGTCGTTGCCATCCATGGAAGAGGTACTCGCGCGCCCTTATGGTGTGATCGTGAGTTTTTCAGATTTACCATCTGGTATTCGTGCCCTAGATCAAATTGGACAAGAGCCACCCGAAGTAGGGTTTGATGTCACATTCGACATGGAACTTCTTTACTTCCATGAGGAGGCCATTTTTTATGCGGGTGTCGAGTCTGTTGATTCATTAAGCCATGAATTGGTTTTTAATGTAAATGCCCGCTATCAAGTATGTAGCGACGAGCTAGGCACGTGCTTGCGTCCCGATACGGCCGTTTTGCCCATCTCGCTGAGTATTGATCCAACCTGCTTGGACTGTGGAGCGAGTGAAGAAGATATTCAACGGACCTCGCGAACAGAGGGCCAACAAGCCGGCTTTACGGGAGTTACGGATTATGAAACGTACAGAAGTAACGGGTTCTGGGCCTTCTTGCTGCTCGCTATTGGTGCAGGATTAGCCTCACTACTGACGCCTTGCGTTTTTCCAATGATTCCGCTGACGGTGTCTTATTTCACTAAGCATGGTCATAATCGGGCACAGGCTGTTCGAATGGCGTTGATATATGGTGCTTCCATTGTGGTGACATTCACTGGAATAGGAGTCATTATGGCCGTGTTAGTTGGAGCAGCGGGAGCTCAGAACATCGCATCTAATCCGTGGGTCAATCTTATGATTGCTGCCGTGCTCATTGGATTTGCGCTCTCTCTTCTGGGTATGTTTGAACTCCGGCTCCCTAGCTCGTGGTTAAACTGGATCGGGAGTCGAGGGTCTTCCGAAAATGGCTGGATCGGCGTGTTGTTTATGGGGCTGACACTGACGCTCGTGTCGTTTTCCTGTACGGCTCCGTTCGTGGGAGGGCTGTTGGCCGCCGCTTCTGGTGGCACATGGGCCTTTCCTTTGTTTGGGATGATTGCCTACAGCACCACTTTTGCACTGCCCTTTGTGCTTTTAGCCATTTTTCCCAATGCACTAAATGCGCTGCCATCATCGGGATCATGGATGAATGCAGTAAAAGTCGTTCTAGGATTCGTGGAATTGGCCGCAGCTGTCAAGTTCTTGTCCAACGCGGATCTTGTATGGGGACTTGGCCTCATTTCGCGCACACTGGGAATTGCGTTCGTTCTGGTCGTGTTCTTCCTCACGGGGATGTATCTGTTAGGCAAGCTGCGTTTCCCTCATGAGGAAAAAGTAGAGTCGGTTGGTGTGGGGCGGCTGTTTGCGGCCGTAGCCTTCTTTGTGCTTGCTCTCTATATGATCCCAGGATTATTCGGTGCGCCGCTCAATGCACTGGACGCCTATTTGCCTCCACGCCAGTCTACAGACATCATATTCTTTGGAGAGGGTGAAGCGGGACAAGTTTCAGATCCGGAAGAAGGGTGGTTTGTGGACGATATCGAAGGAGCATATGCTCAAGCAACAGCATTGGGGCAGCCCGTATTTGTAGACTTTTCAGGCTGGACGTGCACTAACTGTCGAGACATGGAGGCTAATGTCTTCCCAAAGCCAGAAGTCGTACGTTTTTTCGAGGAAGAAATGGTCCCACTTAGGCTCTACACGGACGACCTCGAGAAGGGAGATGCCTTCCACGAGTATCAGATGAACCTCACCGGGACGCCGGCTTTACCAACGTATGCATTGGTCGACCCCGTATCAGGAGTACTTCTTGGACGCGAAAGTGCGTTGATGGACACGGAGGAATTCATAGCGTTTCTGGAAGTCAGCCTAGCGGCCTTTTCAACGACTGACTCCTAAGAATAGCTAGTCGTCCGCAACGGGCATCAGAACGACAGGTTGATGGGCTTCTCTGGCTACAGTATTGGTCACACTTCCGAGAAGCATGCGTTCAATGGCTGTATGCCGTCGTTTAGCCATAATGATCATATCCACTTCCATTTTTTCCGAATCATCCAGAATTACCCTGGCTGGATCACCCTGATGAAGAGCGGGTCTGACCGGTAATGAGAAGCGTTCTTTGATGAACGCATCAAAGTCGTGGCGTTCGGCCTGCACGATAGAATCTTCTACTGAAGGATCGTACAGGGCGTAAGCAATTTCGCCGAACCCACTCAGGGGGTCCACTCCCAAAGGAGTAGTAGGAGTAGGTACGTGCACATGAATGACAAACAACTCTGCTTTTAGCTTTTGAGCAAGAGATTGGACCCGATCGGTAACGGTTCGGGGTTCATGGAGGTCGGTTGCAAATAGGAGCTTCATAGGTACCTCAGCGACTAGTTCTTCCGAAACATACTTGGTTCAAATCAAACGGGCAATCGGGAAAACCCTACAGCACATTTTTTCTTGCGATTCGTTATATGCTTGAGTCTATCGGGTCAAGGATGTAACAATCCGGACGAAAGTCATGCCCAATGTAGCCGTATCCTGCTTTTCTACGTGTTCTCAACCTTCAGCGCATTTGATAGAAATGGCCCAAAAGGGCTGTTCTAAATCAAGACAAGAAGTGATTGCGTGGGTGTATGCGGAGGGGTTGTCATATTTCAGATCTAAAGTCCCTTCTGAAACCATGCTCTCATATGCAGATGCAGAAGATCTTGCCGGTGAGAGTTTGCTGGAGTTCCAAAAAGCACTTCCTCGCATTCAACAGGTTGGTCGATATATGCGCAGAATGTTCAGGAATAATCTGATTCGTCATCTCTCACGAAAACGAGTGAGACGTGGCCGAGAGTGCTTGAGTGAGGACAATCGTAGAGGTGTCATCCAAGCCACTGTATATCAATCATATCGTCGTTCTACCTTCTTGTCATGGACGGATAATGAGCTTGATAAGTGGCATTTATCCCGGAGGCGATTGGAAAATGCAGGCCCCCTACTGCAAAAGATATTTTCATTTCGCATGGCAGATGAACCGTTGAGTTACCGCCAGATAAGTTCTATTGTAGGCATGGAAGAGGCAGCACTTCGAATGCGAGTGGCTCGTTTTTGTCGGTCAGTTCGAGACGAGTACCGTCTTGGCGACAGGCGATCTAGGTAGTCAAGTCTGTGTTCGGACGAATCCCGTTGGCTCTTGAATCGTACACGGCATTCAACCATCCCGGACACTAATCCTGAGCCTCAGTTGTTTTTCGACTCGCCGTTCACACTATTTCTCCTACTGATTAATGTATTGGTCAGCGGATACGCGCTCTATTTTGATCCGTCCTTGATCAACACACTTTCGTTTAGACCTAAGCGGATTTTAAAAGAGAAGGAATACTACCGAATGTTAACCGGAGGCTTTGTGCATGGAGGCTTGGGACATTTGACCTTTAATATGTTCACGCTGTTTTTCTTTGGTCCGGTACTAGAGACTTCTCTCGGCTCAGCTGAATTTCTGATTATCTTTTTTGGAGCTGAGTTCGCTGCACATGGCTTTACGCTATGGAAACACAGAGATTCATCAACGTATGCCGCCGTAGGTGCCTCTGGAGCCATATCTGGAGTAGTTGTTTCATTTAGTCTGCTGTATCCCACCTACAAGATTTACCTGATGCTCATTCCCATTGGCATTCCTGCTTGGTTGTTTGCTTTAGGCTTTATTGGGTTTTCTGCGTACGCCATGAACAAAAGAGATCAAAGTCGGATGGGCGGTATTGCACACGAAGCGCATCTTGGGGGAGCCATAGGTGGTCTGTTGTTAACGCTGGTGATGGTTCCATCGGCATTGGGTCGATTCATCAGCCAGATGGGTTTTTAGCCGTTATTGCATACGTATTAATTCGGCTTATTCGTTCGTTATTAGGGTTATGAGAAACTGATTGAAGGTTCTTGAGCCGTTATTGCTTAGTTGTATCCAGTCCGAGTACTTCCTATATTTATGGTATTCATGCCGCCTGGAATTGTGTCCTCGTGCGAGGGCGCTCAGTCGCGCAGTGACTTATGGGCACCAAAAAGCTCGGTCGATTCGGCCGGGCTTTTTGCACGTTAATGACGTTCGTTCCAGAGATGGTTATGCACACCCCGCTCTTCTCATGTGTGAATTTCTTGTGGATGAAAACTGCGTCTAGTTGATTGACTCCGCTACTCTACCTTGATATAATGGTGTCAGTGCTTCACGGCACTTGTTCCTTGACGCGACTGAGTCTCTAGGCTGCATGAGGTAAGCCCACCTTCCCGAAAGGGGAGGAAACGGTCTCCTCCTCGCTGGCGGTGAAGGCTGTATACTTCTCGAGAGTATGCTGCTGGAGTTAGTGTAGAACACGGAATCAGATCAGGAGTATGTTCGAAGAAAGAACCACGCGTTTACGTGCGGAGAAGTCGGACGGCAGATGATCCCAGATTTGAAAAAGTGACCCAAGCATGAAAGAAAAGGACTTCGGTCCTCGGATTGAGCGCTAGGGTGAGGATAGTAGAAAACGAAAAGATGGACACGTCCCGGCGTATCATCTTGGAATTGACTACATGTTGAATGACGAGAGAGGTAGTAATGGTTTTGGCTATTCGCTATCACTCAAGAAATTGGACATTCTGTGCGAGGTCTTGAATGATGTTCTTCGGAACAGAACTCAAAGACAGCAAACAGCCAGTACACTGGAAATAGATCCCGAAAGGGAAATAATAGAACGTGCACTGAGGACCAAGGCATACTGTTTCTGTCGTGTGCCCATACGATGGAAACGATACGACTGCTTGGCAACAAGAAGTTGTGTTACCAGAATCCTAGTTCGCTAGGTTTTTGGAAACCACTGACGAGACTCGAACCTCCCGCTAACTGATGCGGGGCCCGCTTCGGCGAGCACTACCATTGGGGGAGGTTCACGTGTCTAGGAAAAGAAAGAAGCTATCCTAAAGGGTGGCTTTTTTTTTGGCCCCAGCTTTTTTGCTTCGGCTTGTGTGTTGCCCATTGATTAGCGATCAAAGCCGGGTAGGAGTCTGTGCGTAGTGTCCTGGGCTTAGACCGGACGAATAAAGGCTTATTAGGAAAGCTTATCTACGAATGTGCTCCAATCAGTGAAGCTCCAAACATCGTCGTGGTCATAGTTTTCTTTGGAGTACCAGGCCACCTTCCAACCCGCTCCCAAACCGCCTTTTACGTCCGAACTTAAAGAGTCCCCGACGTAGAGAATAGACTCTCCAGGGACCTTTGCAGCTGCTTCCGCATGTTTGAACAAACGTACATCAGGCTTTAAGAAGCCTACTTCTTCACTCACGATTACGTCTTTAGACAGTTCGTCGAATATCGGAAATTGGCTGAGTTTGGCGCGTTGGATTTCCGAAAAGCCATTGGTCATAATTCCTACGGGCACTTGCGCAGCGGTGTTCTTGAATGCATCGATCGCCCCTTCCACTTCCTGCCAATGATATGAGTATCGGTTCAAGTAGGCGTCTGCGAGCCAAAGGGATGCTTCATTATCAGGCCGCCCCATTGCTGCTAGTAATTGCTCAAATCTACCCACTTTGGCTTGGATTTTTGTGAACTCACCAGCGGAGTATTTTTGCCAAACCACCGGATTTATTTTTCGGTAAGCCGCGTAAACATCTGGAAAATCATTCGATACGAACAGATCAGTTTGTTCTTGAAAAAGGGTCTGAAGTGCGCATTTTTCGGCATGAGTGTGATCTAGTAAGGTATCGTCTAAATCGAAATAGACGAACTGATATTTGTTCATATGGCGCACTCCAAAAGGGCGTATTCTTTGTCTTTAATGGCTCCCATAGTTTCCAGGGCATTGATTAGACGGGCGTTGTTATCGAGCACCCAACTCATTTCACAACCATTTAATCCCAGTTCTAGAGCAATATCTGAGGTTTTTGCCACTAGAATGGCATCGAGACTTTTTCCTTGATGGGATTTCTTAACTCCCATAAGTGGCATTCGGATTTCTCGGATGATTCCGGAAGAGGCTAAGAAGAACAGTTTCAACAATCCTGTTGGGAGCAGCCGGCCGGATGGGATGGTCTTGAATGCATAATTCAAGTCTGGCAGGGATACCGCGAAGGCAACCGCCTCGCCTTTGTCTTCTACAATGATGACGAGACGAGGGTCAATGATCTGCTTCATTTCTTTCGCGAGTTGACTAAACTCAGCCTCCGTCATTGGAACGTGACCCCAGTTTTCGGACCAAGCGTCATTGTAGATATCCATCAGCAACCGTGCTTCATCTTCGAATCGGGACATATCCAGATTGCGAAAGGAAAGGGTTGGCCACCTTTTCATTAGCAGATCCGTTCCTCGTCGAAGGCGGTCTACGTTATTCATGCGTGCGTGACCGTAGTAGGCCCACATCGTCATCACCTTTGAGAAGCCATAGTTTTCGAGATGATGTTGATAGTACTCGAAATTGTAAGGCATAAGAATGGAGGGTTGGCGATCAAATCCACCTACCAATAGGCCAGCCGTATCATTCAAAGAAGGATTAGCCGGTCCACGCATTCCGCTCAGGCCTTGGGCTTTCAACCATTGTGCTGCCGCATCTAGCAATGCGCGGGAGGTTGCTTCATCATCAATCGTTTCAAAATACCCGAAAAAACCCACGCCATCGTCATACTTGGAAAGGTGCATGCCATTTTTAATAGCTGCAATACGTCCTACTACCTGGCCCGATGTGTCTCTTGCTAGAAACAACTGCATATCGCCATGGGCAAAAAAGGCGTTTTTTTTGGGATTTGTTTGAGTAGCCGTATCCATTCGCAAAGGAGGCACCCAAAAAGGTGCATCTTTGTAGAGCTTGTACGGAAACTGAATGAATGCCCGCTTATCACGCCAGCCATTGACGGGCGTTACCTCGGGGCTTGGAGCGGACTGTGACATGTCGGGAATGATGGGTCTTCTATATGGAGAAGATAATCAGCTCGCAGTACCATTTGTACCTAATACGCCATGCTTTTTGCCGACTTTTGCGAAAGCCGCCAGGATGAAGTCTAGATCTTCATTGGTATGGGTTGCCATATATGATGTCCTGAGCAACGACTGTCCTTTGGGCACAGCAGGAGGAACGACGGCATTCACAAAGACACCCTCATCCAGGAGGTCGTGCCACATTTCCAGGCACGTTCTCATATTGTTGGCAACTACTGGAATGACTGGCGTCTGACTTGACCAAACATTGAATCCCAGCGATTTAAAACCTTCCCGCATATAGTCCGAGATTTCCCAAAGTCGATCGAGACGTTCAGGCTCTGCTTCAAGGATCTCCAGACATTTCAGTGTCGTGGCGACCGCAGATGGAGGCATAGATGCACTGAAAATATGGGCTGAGGCCGTGTGCCGAATGTACTCAATGACATTTTTGGGACCGACCACAAATCCACCGAGCGATGCAAAGCTTTTCGAAAAGGTGCCTGTTGTTAGGTGAACACGATCGGCCAAATCGAAGTGTGCTGCGCTTCCGCGACCACCGGGGCCGATGACGCCAACAGCATGTGCATCATCGAGCATGAGCGCCGCTCCAAACTCTTCTGCCAATTCAACCAGTTCTGGTACCTGAGCGACTGCCCCACTCATGGAAAAAACACCGTCCGTCACGATGAATTTACCGGCGTCAGGAGATTCTGATGCCGCTCGTTCTAAGAGCTTTCGAAGGTGAGCCATATCATCATGACGGAACCGAACTGTTTCAGCCAGTGCTACTTTCGTTCCTGCAACAATGCATGCGTGATTGTCCTTGTCTGAGAAGATGATATCGCCTTTGCTTGCCAGCGACTCAATGACCCCCTGATTGGTCATATAGCCAGTAGAGAACAGAACACAGGCGTCGGTGCCCATGAATCGAGCCAGACGTTCCTCTAGTTCAATATGTAAATCTAGCGTTCCATTCAGAAAGCGAGATCCAGTACAACCCGTACCGTAGTGCTCAATTGCGTCTTCGGCGGCCTTCTTTACCCGGGGATCAGAAAGTAATCCGAGATAATTGTTAGATCCGGCCATGATGATTTCGCGTCCTTGCATGATGGCTCTTGTGCCGTCATTCTTCTGGACTGGGCGAAAATAGGGATATAGGTCTGCTTCTTTGACCTGAGCAAAAATCCCATCTGGATCGAAATAACGATCGCATTTGTTGAAAAGACTGGGCTTTCTTGGAGGGGGAGGTGCAATCGCAGCGGCAGCGAAAGTATCTCCGGATTTGGTGTACCTGTCAGACATGTTGGACGCCCTATAAGCTGAGCTATTTCCCTGGTAACCGTACTCAAAAAGCGTGTGTGACTAGAGTCACACATTCATCTCACGCACGGGCGGTTGTGGTCCGATACGAAGATACTGCGTCAAATAAGTGAGACGCGCGTGCCCTTGTACCGTCGTCTGGACATACAAAAAACGCCCGTAAATGCAGGGTTTTCCAACGGGTTCCATCGTCTATCGCTTGGATAAACGACGATGTGCCCTGCGTTCCAGAGGAACGAGGGCTTGGAGGCGAAACCCGCCTGGTTGAGGGATAATCTGCATATTCAGATCCTCCCCAACATCAAAATCCAATAAGTGCGCACTTACAAAAGCGTCCAGCATAGCCAGACTATATACTAAGCCGATACCAACGAAAGAAAAGTCACGCGACCGACGAAAATTATTTCGCTGGGTCTCAAGAGGTCGCGAAGAAATGGTCCCAAACTCTGCTTCAATCTTGTCATAGGAAGGCTTGAATGACAATCTCGGGTTCTCTGTAATGAGTTCGGATTCTACCTGCTCTTGAAATGCTTTGTACTGGAAGGCTTCTTTATAGAGCTTGTAATCGCTGTGGTTTGCCATCGCGGAATACACTAGCCCCCCCAGCGCTCCGTAAACGAAGGGAAGCTTGACATATTGCTTGTTATAGACCTGACCCCAGCCAGGAATGGCTGCGGCGCGCCATAGCGCGCCGCGTGGAGAATGTTCGAGTTCCTTAGCGTCGGGAAGTAGGTCTCCCGAAAGCTGTTGTGCTTGAGCAATGGATGCCACCGATACGATGAGAGCGGCTACCACAAGGGAAGTGCGTAGAAGAAGACCTGTCCTCATGACGGGTACCGGCTAGCGATCAAAAAACTCGGTGATACGCTCAAGGTCATCGTCTGAATAATACTCGAGTTCAATCTTTCCGCCCTTTCCATTTGAGGAGGGTTTGATAGCTACTTTTGTACCCAGCACATTACGAATTCGGTCCGAAAATCGTCCCAGTTCAATAGTCTCAGCACTCGCTTTTTTAACCGGGGTTGCTGCGACTGCCGCGGCCTTGACGGGTTTAAGTAATTCACGTACCCGTTTTTCTACCTCTCGGACAGAAAGGTCACCAGCAACGATCTCCTCCAGAACCTGCCTCTGAATAGTTTCGTCTTCAATGGCTAGCAATGCTCGCGCATGTCCCGAAGTAAGCACCCCATCTCGCAATCCCGCCTGAATCATCGGGGGCAGCTTCAGCAATCGCAAAAAGTTGGCAACCGTTGAGCGATTTTTCCCCACTTTAGTGGCTACTTGATCTTGTGTCAAGGTACATTCGTCAATCAGTCGCTTGTAACCGAGCGCTACTTCAATAGGATTAAGTTGCTCTCGCTGTACGTTTTCTACCAGTGCCATTTCGAGCATGGCTTCGGTGTCTGCCTCTCGAATAAAAGCAGGAATTCGCGCTAAACCGACCATTTTGGCGGCTTTCAGCCGCCGTTCTCCAGAAATGAGCTCATATCGCCCTTTAAAGGACGACCGCACCGTGATCGGTTGAATGATGCCTAACTCACGAATTGATTCACTTAGTTCTCGAAGTGCTGCTTCGTCAAAATGTTCACGCGGCTGATACGGGTTGGGTGAGACTGCATTAATGTCTACTTCTGCGATGGAACCCGCTGTTCGGATCCGTTCATCGAAGTTATAGAGCTTAGTGGACTCAATTCCAGTAGCCGTGGAAGCTCCCGATTCGTCAACGTCGGGAAGCAGCGCCCCTAGACCGCGGCCAAGTGCTGATTTTTGTTTGGACATGATCGTTTGGGTTAATGCGACTCTTCGCTGGTAGAGTCAGCGGCGGCTTTGGCCAAATACGCGGAATTGGCATGTAGCACTTCTCGTGCAAGCCCAATATAGTTTCTTGAACCAGTACTCGTTGCATCGTACATCAAAACCGGTCGGCCAAAGCTTGGAGCTTCTGATAGCCTGACATTTCGTTGTACGATAGTTTGAAAAACTTTTTCTCCGAAATAACGGCGAACCTCTGAGGCTACTTGATTAGCGAGCCTTAGACGAGAATCAAACATGGTAAGTACGACGCCCTCAATCTCCAGTGCCGGATTGAGATGTTGGCGGACCAGTTTAATGGTATTGAGCAGTTGGCCTAACCCTTCCAGTGCAAAATACTCGGCCTGAACGGGAATGAGTACTGAATCTGCTGCTGTGAGCGAATTCAGCGTTAGGAGTCCTAAAGATGGAGGGCAATCGATGATAATGAAGTCGTATCGATCTCGAATAGACTGAAGGGCACGTCTGAGCATATGCTCACGATCGATGACGTCCACCATTTCAATCTCTGCGCCAACCAGGTTGATGTGGCTTGGAATGAGGGACAGAAACGGTGTTTCTGTTTCGAGCACTGCATCTTCAGTTGCGATCGTACCTATCAGAATCTCATAGGTGGAAGCCGTCACCGTTTTAGGGTCAATGCCCACTCCAGACGTTCCGTTGGCTTGTGGATCGAAATCGATCAAAAGCGTGGGATGCTCCATGGCTGCTAGCGAGGCGGCCAAGTTCACTGCCGTCGTTGTTTTACCAACGCCACCTTTCTGGTTGGCTACAGCTATGATTTTACCCATGCGTGGATTGCAGGTGAGGTTACTCGGAATGAATCGATGCAGGCGATCGCTTGTCGCCCGAAGTCGGGGTCCTAGGAATCTATGAAGACCACTCGTTTCATACTACCGAAGGGGGCTACAGGTTTTCCACAAAAAAAGGAAAGGTTGAATGGGGGATGAACCATTTGGGAGGAATAAGACGTTGATCTAGGGAGTTCAATCGAGTGTACTATGGCCCGTCAATTCATCCTGCAAACCGATGATGATCCGACTCTGGATCAGATGCAGATTCCTTATGCTGAGGAGTTGAATGCACAACAATTGGATGTGGTTACTTTCGGGACGGGGGCCTCTTTAGTCGTTGCGGGTGCGGGGACGGGTAAAACGCGGACGTTGATATATCGCGTCGCCTACCTCGTGGAGTCCGGTGTGGCACCTGAGCAGATTGTACTTCTGACGTTTACGCGAAGGGCTGCGAATGAAATGTTGAACCGCGCATCGGGTTTACTAGACGGAAGGTGCCGGCGAGTCCGTGGCGGAACGTTTCATGCATTTTGTCTCCGTATTCTGAAGCAGTACGCTTCCAAGTTGGGATTCCCCAATAACTTTACCATGCTCGATGCATCGGATTCTGCCGATGTGATCGATGTAGTCAAGACATCGTCGGGCGCTGAGTCCAAGGAAAAGCGATTCCCCAGAAAACGGACGATTCAATCTATCATTTCCTCGGCACGTAATAAGGGACGGTCCATTCAGGATGTGGTAGAAGTCAGTTATCCGCAGTTTGTTGATTTCACTCCACAGATAGAAACTATCTTTGAAGCCTATGAGACTTATAAAAAGGTGCATGGCCTCATGGATTACGATGACTTGCTACTCTACACCTTGAAACTCTTTTCTCAAGAGCCAGGTGTTCTTCGCGAAGTCGCCTCGCAGAACAGGCATGTCCTCGTGGATGAATTTCAGGACACGAATCGAGCGCAAGCGAAGCTGGTCAAGGCGTTTAGCAGTGTTTTTGGCAACGTCATGGCTGTGGGAGACGATGCGCAAAGCATCTACCGATTTCGAGGTGCCGATTTTCAAAACATTCTTTCCTTTCCGGATGAGTATGTCGGCACTCAGATTCTGCGGCTTGAACATAACTACCGCTCGACTCAACACATTCTCGATTTAGCGAATCACTTATTGGATTCGGCAAAACGTAAATACGAAAAAAGGCTCTTTACAGATCGTGCAGAGGGCGATTTACCGGCGCTGGTACCAGCGCCGGATGACCGATTTGAAAGCCGATTCGTATCCCAGATGATTTTGCAGTTCAGAGATCAGGGCATTCCGTTGACTGAGATGGCAGTCCTCTTCAGAAATGGGCACAATTCGTATGATCTTGAGGTCGAATTGAATAAGAAGAACATTCCCTTCGTCAAATTCGGAGGCTTAAAACTAGCGGAAGCTGCGCATGTTAAAGACATTCTTGCGCACTTAAAAGTGGTGGAGAACCCCCAAGACGCGATTGCGTGGAATCGTATTCTTCAATTACTAGAAGGAGTCGGTCCTAAGACAGCCGGACGCATCATTGATTGGGTAGAATCCAACGGTGGAGATCAATTTATACTTGAAGAACGTCCGTTTTCTGCCTCCTATATCGGTTCGCTGCGCGCTCTTTTTTCAACGTTGAGGGCAGTGAAGAAGGGAGAGGCTTCTTGCGCAGAGCAGTTAGAGATTATTTTGGAGTACTACGCTCCCATTCTTCGACGCGTGTATTACGAGGACTATCCCAAACGGGAGCAAGATTTGGAGCACTTTGTGGGACTTTCCCATACGTTTACCGATAGAGGGAATATGTTGTCCTCTCTAGCATTGGATCCCATTGAGTTAACTGCGATTGATCAGCAGCCCGAGGCTGATGATGAGCCTCCATTGGTCCTTTCTACTATCCACTCAGCAAAAGGGCTGGAGTTCAAGGTAGTGTTTCTTATCCACGCGCTGGACGGCGTAATTCCTTCAGGATACTCAGTAGGTGATGCGGAAGCGGTGGAAGAGGAATTGAGATTGTTATATGTGGCTGTAACCCGCGCAGCTGATCAGCTTTTCATATCTTATCCCATGGTTCAATTTCGGCAGTTTGATGGTCAGTATTTTGCCAATCCGAGTCGATTTTTGGCCAATATATCCTCAGATTTATTGGAGCCCTGTACGTTAGTGGAGCAGACTGAAAACGTGCTTCCAGCGTCAGATACCATTCAACAAATAGCCGATGGAAGCCCAAATGACGCGGGTACGGCCAATCTACCTTTCTAGAAAGTGACGGATTTAGGATACATAGCACCATTATCTCTTGGCGATGCTGAAGTCCCTGGACTGAGCATTCAGGAAATTGGTTTAAGGGAATTGGATTCTATTCGTGGAATGAATCGTCTCATTTTCAAAGAAGAGCGCGTCATCAATTCTTTTGATCGGGAAGATCTCCTCATATTAGAGGCTCGACTACATGGTATTCCCGTCGGGTTTAAAATTGGTTATCGGGAGAACAGGTACACTTTTTATAGTGCGAAGGGTGGCGTTTTGCCGGAATACCGTAGAAAAGGGATCGCTCTGGCTTTGATGAATGAAATGGTCGAAGCCGTTGAAGAAAAGGGGTATCCTGTTTTTGCCTTCGATACGTTTCCCAATATGCATCCGGGAATGACTATTCTAGCGTTGGCCCAAGGATTCCGACTTGTGAAGGCTGATTTTAATACGCTTTACAAGGAGTATCGACTTCGGTTCGAAAGACGATTGATGGAACACGACGACCTTAAAAAAGCGCGTAGATAAAGGGGGCAAGAGCAGACCCTTGCGTCAAGACAATCACTAAGCTGAGCAGTACGAGTACAATTACAATAGGCGCTAACCACAGTTTTTTGCGAATGCGCAGAAACTGCCAGAACTCAGATATGAAACGAGATTTTCCCATAATTAGCGTGCGGATTGCACGCTTAAGATAGGGATTGAATTGGATTTATTGGAGACTCTTTGAAGAGCGTGTTTTCACGCAACTACTCCCATCTCATGTCGTAAGCCCTTTTCTCCATCTGAACAGGACTAAATCCAGGTCTATTTGTGCGAACTATTTTCACTCAATTCTGGGAATCTACTCGATTCGCCCTCCTCTCCGTTTGGTCAAATAAGATGCGTGCCGTCTTGACCACACTAGGGATCATTATTGGTATCGTTTCCGTGACCGGGATGGCGACGGTGGTCAATGGAATTGAACAGGGATTTGAAAACGATATCTCGTCTCTCGGTACGGATGTGATGTACATCGAAAAGTGGCCTTGGGCGCGGGGGCCGAACACGAAGTGGTGGGAATATATCAACCGGCCCAATCTTACAGAGGACCTTGCAGATGCTTTAAATGAGCGTTCTCAATCGACCCAGCAAGCAACGGCCGTTGTAAGCACAGGTAGGAGCTTAAAATCACAGACGCAGTCCATATCCTCTGCTCGCATCAAAGGCGTCCAACCAAATTATCCGTTGGTCCATCAAGTAGATATTGAAGAGGGTTATTTTTTCAGCGATTTTGATAATGATGGTGCCCGGAACATGACCGTCATTGGGGCTTCAATCGCGGAAGAGCTTTTTCCATTTGGATCCGCGCTCGGAAAAGACTTAAGAGTTGACGGGGCAAAATATCTCGTCGTCGGAATACTGGCCAAGGAAGGTCAAGGCTCTGAAGCCAACGATTCTGGAGATTTAGAAGTCCACATTCCATTCAACACGTTCAAAAAGCAATTTGGTACTCGTTTACGCGACGTGTCTATTCAGGCTAAAGTGCTTCCAGGGTTTCTGTTGGCTGATGCCAAGGATGAGATGCGTGGTGTATTGCGAATTGCACGTAGTTTGGATGCTCAAGAAGAGGATGATTTTGAAATCAATGAACAGGAAACTCTTCGTGCCTCCATCGAGCCAATTAAGAACGCCATATTCGGAATTGGTATTGGTCTTACTTCACTCGCTCTCTTGGTGGGTGGAATAGGAGTGATGAATATCATGTTCGTGACGGTAAAAGAACGCACGCGAGAAATAGGTATACGTAAAGCCGTCGGAGCAAAAAAATACAGCATCCTCCTGCAGTTTCTGGTGGAGGCCATCGTGATTTGCATGGTTGGGGGTATCATCGGAGTTGGACTGGCCTTTCCGCTTTCCATGCTCATTGGAGCGGTTTTGCCGGCAACCCTAGACCTGGGAACGGTCGCAATGGCTTTTTTCATTTGTGTAGCGATTGGAACGGTGTTTGGTCTCGCCCCAGCGTGGTCGGCAGCAAAATCAGCGCCCATTGAGGCATTGAGGTACGAATAGTATGGGCATTGTAGAAGCGGTAAGAATGGCCTTAGAAGCACTTCGCGGACACAAGATGAGGTCGGCTTTGACGCTGCTGGGCATGGTGATTGGCGTATTTGCCATCATCGTATCGGTTACCGCGGTGAGCGTGATCGATGTGTATTTTAAAGAAAAGCTTCAGTTTTTTGGGTCCTCAACCGTTTCCATATCAAAAACGAACCTGATTCCGACTGGGAATAGAGATCGCTCTTTGAGGAACCGGCCCAACATCACGTTTGAGCAGGTTGAACGACTGGACCGGATGATGCAAATTCCAGTGACGATTAGTCCATTGAACGGATTCGACATAGGTAAAGTCGTCTTTCAGGATCGCGAAACAGAGGGAAACATCCAGGTACTCGGTTCTGATGAAGATATGCTTGCTAATTTTTCGTACGAGGTTGACGCAGGGCGTTTCTTTACCAGTGATGATGTGCAGTATGCGCGCCCAGTGTGCGTGCTGGGTTCAAACTTGGTGAAAGTTCTTTTTCCGAACGAGAATCCGATCAAAAAAATTGTCAAGGCAAGTGGTCGTCGCTGTGAAGTCATCGGTACGTTGAAAGAGAAAGGGAATCTTTTTGGATTTTCGCAGGATGATAGAATTGTCATCCCTATTACTCGTGGATTTGTGGTTTACGGGGGGACGAATCGGAACATTGATAACGTAAGTGTACGCGTTAATAATCCCGTAATGATAAATGCTGCGATCGATGAACTGACGGGTCGTTTAAGGGTTATTCGGCGGGTTGAACCGGGTGATGAAAACAACTTTGAGATTTCAACAAACGACTCCCTGCAGTCTATTTTTGATTCATTTACGGCAACGTTGACAGCCGGTGGTGCCGGTATCGGCCTGATTTCCTTATTGGCTGCAGGAATTGGAATCATGAACATTATGCTCGTCTCCGTAACAGAGCGTACGCGTGAAATTGGGATTCGAAAGTCAATAGGTGCTCGGCGCAAAGATATTTTGCGACAATTCCTACTGGAGGCTTTTTTTCTGTGCCAGGTGGGAGGGTTCATCGGAATCGTTTTGGGAGCTCTCGTTGGGAACGGAGTAGCCATTTATTTTGACATTTCTACAACCTTCCCTGTGGGCTGGGCAGTCACGGCTGTGGGAATGGTTACGGTCATAGCGCTTGTGTTCGGTGGGTATCCGGCATTTAAAGCGGCCCGGTTAAGGCCAATTGATGCCCTTCGTTGGGAGTAAACAGTTCTCCGCATTCTGTGGTAGATTGATGGTTCATCGAGGAACTCACATCGCCCCATATCTATGTCTGATCTACAGAAAGCAGCCAAACGAGCAGTAGGTAAACAAGTCGCGTCTATGATTAAATCTGGTATGAAACTAGGTTTGGGTACGGGCTCCACGGCGGCATTGGCTATTGAAGAACTGGGCATTCGTGTTAGGGAAGAAGGGCTAGATGTAACCGGAGTACCGACTTCATTCGCTTCCGAACGACTTGCTCGTCAGCATGGGATCCCGGTGTCCACGTTGGATGAAACACCCGAGTTGGATCTTGCATTCGACGGCGCGGATGAGGTAGATGCGGACATGACCTTGATTAAGGGGCGGGGTGCGGCACAGACTCGCGAAAAGATTGTAGCTGCTCAGGCCGCCAGATTTGTTGTCCTTGTGGACGAGTCCAAAATGGTTACCCGACTAGGGACCAAGTTTCCGCTTCCAGTTGAAATCGTACCGATGGCGGCGGCTCCAGTGATGAACGTCTTGCGGAGTTTGGGGGCACAGCCCGAGCTACGGATGGGTGCGAAAAAAGATGGGCCAGTGGTCAGCGATCAGGGATTGTGGATACTCGACGGCATGTTCGACGAAATAGCAGATGCTAGGCACGTGAACCAGGTATTACTGAATACACCTGGAGTAGTGGATCACGGTCTTTTCATCGATATGGCTACCGACGTGTTGATTGGGAAATCAGATGGTTCTGTTGAGCACCTTTTAAAATAGATGTTCTAGAATAGACGATCCATCATGTCCGTTAGAGACGTGAGTCCAATACACGTCAAGGACTCAAACAACTTTTTGTCGTAGCCTCGTTTTGGAATGTAGGCATGTTCAAAACCTAGACGGTACGATTCACTAAGTCGAGATTCCAATTGGGGCACGGCTCTGATTTCTCCACCTAGTCCGATTTCTCCACAGATCATCGCCTGACTATGGACCGGGACATCCCGGTAGGAAGACGCAACGGCTGCAGCGATAGCGAGGTCAGCGGCTGGTTCGGATAGTCTGAGGCCACCCGTGACGTTTACAAAGACGTCACAGCTCGAAAGCTCGAGTCCCGCTCTTTTTTCTAGTACAGCTAACAACATTTGTAAGCGTTTGGCATCAAATCCGGTGGCTGTTCGCTGCGGGTTCGAATAGGATGTTTGCGTAACTAAGGCCTGGATTTCGGCCAACATGGGCCGCGTTCCTTCCATGGAGCAGACGACTACGGATCCAGAAGAAAGCATATTACGATCCGAAAGGAACAGCTCACTGGGATTGGCGACGGGGGATAGCCCATTCGTCTGCATTTCAAAGACACCGATTTCGTTTGTAGAACCAAAGCGGTTTTTGACAGCTCTCAGAATGCGATATACGTGGTGACGATCGCCCTCTAGATACAGTACGGTGTCTACCATGTGTTCCAGGACTCTAGGACCGGCTAGCGTTCCTGATTTCGTTACATGTCCCACAATAAACGTAGAGGTACCGGTGGATTTCGCCATCTGAATGAGGGCTGCTGCACTTTCGCGCACCTGAGTCACAGAGCCAGGAGCACTTTGTAGGTCAGATCGGAAGATCGTCTGAATCGAGTCCACGATCATCAAGGCGGGCTCTTCCTCTTGAACGCATCGGATAATGGATTCAACATCCGTTTCTGCTAGCAATAGGAAGTCCTTTGACCGAATGCCCATTCGCTCAGCACGCATTTTAACTTGAGACGGGGACTCCTCTCCCGTGACGTACAAGATTTTTTTGCCTAAGACCAAGGCCCCGAGCTCCGTCATCAACGTACTTTTTCCGATACCTGGATCTCCAGCCACCAAGACGACTGATCCCTTGACGATGCCTCCCCCTAGTACTCGATCCAATTCGGAATTACCTGTAGCTAGACGTGACTCTCCACCGTCTTCCACTTCGTCGAGGGGCAGCGCTCTGGGTGCGAGGCCGCCTTTGGGCGGCCTCGCACCCATCTGATGCTTATTGGAAGAGGTACGCTCTTCCGCAAAGGAATTCCAGGCCTGACAGGCAGGACACTGACCCATCCATCGATGAGCCTCGTTTCCACAGTCTTGACAGACGAATATTGATTTTACTTTTGCCATATCTGAAATATAGAGGAGCGGAGTGACAACATCGTGACACCCCTAGGCTAAAGGTTGCGCATAGCGGATCGTATGGATCTTGGATGAACACCGTAGCGTCTGTCTTAGGAGTGACACCTATTAATGGAATCGTCGTACCTTGACTGAATATCCCAGAAACAGTTTTACGTCCCCTTTTTTGCTGAAATCGACCTCAAATATGATTTTGAACCCGATTCGGGCTCTTGGCAAGTACAGTCAGCTACTGTACCATGCTTTTGGCGCCTTACCCGAATTCGGTACCTATCGGGTCAATTTGTGGCAACAAATGATGCGAATTGGGATCGACTCCCTTCCTATTGTGATGCTCGCCGCAGCATTTTCGGGCGCAGTGACAACGGTTCAAACGGCTTATCAGTTGGTATCACCCCTGATTCCCCGAAGTATTATTGGATCCATTGTCGTGCCCTCTATGATTTTAGAGCTAGGCGCGGTCGTGACAGGTTTTATTTTGGCCGGTCGAGTCGGAGCGCGCATCGCAGCTGAACTCGGCACTATGCGTGTAACCGAACAGATTGACGCGCTCGAAGCCATGGGACTCAATTCTATCGGGTATTTGATCGTTCCTCGGGTACTGGCCGGAATCGTCATGTTTCCGGTTTTGTATGTTGCCGCTAGCTTTGTCGGAATTGGGGGTGGCATGTTGGTTGGACATTTTGGCGGGTTCGTTCCTATTGGCGAATTTTTGGAAGGAGCACGCGAGTTTTTTCAACCGTTTGATCCTGTCTTTGGATTGATCAAATCATTAGTGTTCGGATTCACGATCACCTCGATCTCCTGTTTCAAAGGATACAATACGAGCGGAGGTGCTGAAGGGGTGGGACGATCTACCACGCAAGCAGCGGTAGCCTCCTGTGTCTTCTTGCTTCTTGCGGATCTTGTTCTCGCAGCAACCCTACTCTAGAATGATCAGCGTTCGAAACATAAATAAGAGCTTTGATGGACGTCAGGTCCTCTTTGATGTTAACCTAGACATTCAAGAAGGGCACACTCAAGCTATCATTGGCCGCTCGGGTTCAGGTAAGAGTGTGTTGATGAAGCACATCATTGGATTGATGCAGCCGGATTCAGGTCATATTACTGTGGATGGAATAGACATTAATATCATTCCGTACGCTGAATTACGTAAAGTCCGACGGAATTTCGGCGTGCTGTTTCAAGGTGGCGCCCTCTTCGATTCCATGGATGCTTTTGAGAATGTGGCCTTTCCATTGCGAACGTTTACCTCGAAATCTGAGTCAGAGGTTCGTGCCGAGGTTATGGAATGTTTAGGGATGGTGGAATTGCCCGATGTGGGGAAAAAGATGCCTTCCGAATTGTCCGGGGGCATGCAGAAAAGGGTCGCGTTGGCCCGAGCCGTTGCGCTCAAGCCCCGCTATATTTTATATGATGAACCCACAAGTGGCTTGGATCCTGAAACGTCCAATACGATTGATGAACTAATTAAAAGTCTGGCAGACCAACTGAACGTGACGAGTATCGTTGTCACGCATGACATGCACTCTGTGTTGAATATTGCTGATAGAGCAGCGTTCATTCACGAGGGCAGAATGCACTGGACTGGCACGATAGAAGATCTACATGCTAGTGATGACAAAGTGCTGCGTAGGTTTGTCAAAGCAAACGAATACCAGATCGGTGTATAATCTCCGAATCGAAACACAACAAGAATAGGCGTGAAAATTTCAAACGAACTAAAAGTCGGACTCACGATCATTGGAGCAACAGTGATCTTCATTCTGGGTGTTCGATACTTCGAGGATTTACCTCTTTTCGCGACGACCTACGAACTAAAAGCTGAGTTTGAGGATGCTGGAGGACTCATTCCAGGTAATCTGGTTCGAGTAAGTGGGGTCAGCGTGGGATCGGTCAATTCGGTAGTGATCTCCCAGGAAACGGGAAAAGTTGAAATCGGCTTCCATGTGGATCGAAATATTATCGTTACCGAAGGCTCTTACGCTATTGTTACCGGAATCGATGCGCTAGGAGCTGTTCGTTTGGACCTCTTTTTGGGTAGCCCGAGCGCACCGCAGATCCCTGAGGGGGGACTCGTAGATCCGGGTAAGGGTTCAGATTTACTCGGAGACTTGAGCGCCAGTGCACCTGAAATGTTTGATAAAGTATCGGGCGTATTGGACGGACTGGATTCTGTTCTGGCAGAAGCGGGGACTATGCTATCTCAACCCGAGTCGGATTTAAGACGCACGATGTCCTCGATGGAAAGTGCCGTTGCTGAGCTAGATGCATTGTTAGCCAGTGAACGAGGCCGTGTTGACTCCATTATGTCCAACGTGGAGTCAGTTACGGGTTCTTTGGATTCCGCCATGGGCAAGGATGGCGAAAAGGTGAGTCAGGTAATGAACCATCTTGGGACCACGTTAACAACATTGGATGCCGAATTGGCCAGACTTAGTTCGGTTAGCGATAACCTCAATGTCCTGTTACAGAAGCTGAACGAAGGGCAGGGGACGCTGGGCCTTCTCATTAACGATCCAACGATGTATCACAAAATGGATTCTACGCTGGATTCCATCAATAGCCTTCTCGCTGACTTTGAGTCAGATCCTGCCAAGTATTTGGGCGAAATGAAGCTAGTAGACTTGTTTTAAGGCGATAATACCCGGGTGTGATCCATGACGAACTACCAAGATGCGCTTGATCTATTCCATGAATGGACGCTAACCGATAGCCTAAGACGCCATGGGTATGCTGTTGAAGCGGCCATGGGGTATTACGCTAAGAAACTGGGCGAAGACGAAGAAAAGTGGCGCATTACAGGACTTCTGCATGACATGGATTACGAACGTCATCAAACGATGGAAGAGCATCCGTATGTGGGAGTGAAGTATCTGAAAGAGAAGGGGTACCCGGAGGACGTACTAGATGCCATACTTGGGCATGCCAATCATACGGGGCACGCTAGAGAAACGCTTATGGCAAAGGTCCTATTTGCAGTGGATGAATTGGCTGGTTTCATCACAGCTGTTGGATACGTTCGGCCGACCGGTTTGGAAGGCATGAAGCCTCGGTCAGTAGTTAAAAAACTGAAGAACAAGCAATTTGCTGCTGCAGTGAGTCGCGAAGATGTCAGAGCTGGAGCTGAAGATCTTGGCATCGAGTTTAACGAACACATTGCTCATGTTATTGCTGGTATGCAAGCAGACGCAACAAGACTCGGGTTTGGTTCGTCCGACTAGCCATTCAACAAACCGTGTTTTGCCTTGGAAGACCACCTATCAGATCAGCCTGATTCCGAAGAGATCCCATCAACAGGTGTGTCGGTTCGTGAGGCCCGCGAAGTTACCCGCGAACGGGCGGCTGATTTTCGTGCCCTCCTATCCAAGTATGTAAAGCGCCACTTACCGTCTAAGAAAGACGCCAAGTCAACGGATGCTGGTGTACCCAAGGTAGAGGGTAATCATGCCTCGATGCTTCCACTGCTTCGTCTGATTCCATGGATACTGCTCATCTTCTTTACAGTCTCTTTTGCGTGGGATTTTCCTGAGATGAGTTTTACGCTGATGGGTCGTGTGTTTGTGTTGGACGGCTTGATGCGCATTGTAGCTGTGAGTGGTTTGATTGGTTTTTTAACCAATTGGGTGGCCATTACGATGCTTTTCAATCCTCGACAAGAGCGACCCTTATTCGGACAGGGTTTGATACCGGCACAACGGGAACGGGTGATATACCGTCTGGCTACCGCCGTGAGTGAGGAATTGATCAATGAAGAGATCATCAAGCAGAAAATTGAAGAGAATGAGGTCATTCCGAAGTATCGCGAGATCGCGATGACCGTTACCCGAGGTGTGCTTGAGGATGACGGGTTTCGATCTGAACTCAAGTCACTGACTGCGGACTACGTTGAAACCGTGCTTACATCGGATGAAGTCAGAAATCGGATTGTAGGATTCGTGATTGAGAAAATCGAGGCCTATGCAGGAGAAGGGGTCGGCGGAATGGCGCTCAAAGCGTATCGCTTTGTAAACGAAGACGATTTTAAAGCAAGGGTAGATAAAGCCGTTCACGGCATTCCGATGCAGCTAGACGTCGTTTTAGATGAAATGGATGCTTTGTTGGATCGTATTCCAGCTAAAATCGAAGCTCGAGCAGAGGATATCGAGGATCTGGCTACGCGCGTGGTGTTAGGCTTTGTTGAAAACCTAGACGTCTATAACATGGTCATGAGTAACATGATGAGCTATGATGAAGGGAAATTGGAGGCACTGATTAAAAAATCCAGCAACGAACAGCTCAATTACATCAAGTACCTGGGAGGTGCACTGGGTGTGCTAGGTGGACTTGTTATTTGGCAGCCTATCCCGGCCGTTCTGCTATTTTCTGGAGTGGGCGGGATTCTGTTCGTTGTTGATGAAACCTTGTTTAGGCTCCGCAAGAAAAGTCAGGATGTCGACTGAGCGGTTGAGTCAGTGTCATCCGAGGTGTCGAGTCCTGCAGACAGATTGACATCAAAACAATCCCGGCAGCGCGGCTCATAACTATCCGTGGCTCCCAGCAATACTTGCTCGCTTCCAGCCACGAGACGCTGCGAATGATTGGCTGGTGCCCCGCACACTACGCAGATGGCGTGCAATTTGGTTACGAATTCCGCGATGGCCATAACCTGTGGCAACGGTTCAAACGGATTGCCAAGGTAGTCCTGATCTAGTCCCGCAACGATAACTCGTTTTCCAACCAAGGCGAGTTCTTTACACACGTCGACTAGATCATTCTCAAAAAATTGAGCTTCGTCAATACCGACTACTTCAGCATCCATGGCTAAGAGCAGAATTTGAGATGCCGATGCGACGGGCGTTGAGCGCACACTGCGTTCATCATGTGAAACCACTTCATCGTCACTAAATCTAGTGTCGAGTGCCGGTTTGAAGATCTCAACCCGCTGACGGGCTATCCGAGCCCGTTTCATGCGCCGAATCAGTTCTTCGGTCTTTCCACTAAACATGGATCCGCAAACGACTTCTATCCAGCCGGCTGTTCGGGGACGTCTGAGTATATGCGGTTCCAAAGAGGGGGGCCTCAGGATTCAGGGAAAAGAGGGTCACGAAGATACATCACCAAGACCGATATTCATCGGAGTGACGGAAAGCCGGGTGCTAAATCTCACCCAAAACAGACTGAGGTACCCATCCCCGGATGCCATTGGGTATCTGAATGAAGGTCCACTCCGAAGTGCGGGACTTGATATGTACTACGAGTCCTTCATGCACATTTTGGACGGATGCTGCTCCTGGGTCGGCTTGTTCTACTAGATCAACTTCCGAGGCTAAGATAACCGCCATGGGATCGGTAGGTGGCCAGGCCGAAGTAGCGAGTGCGTGAATCAACAAGAGTGCGCCAAGGGCACCTGATATGACCCTCATTCGTCGCCACCAATCACCCCTTACTGCAAATAAAAGGCGGACTATGACGAGGGCTCCGAACCCAAACCAAATAGAGATCCCCAACCAGAAGGCGGTTCTCATGGGCATGACTCGAGCAGTCCAAGCATGGAGTTTCTTCCAGAACGGATCCGGAAGCTGAGAAAATTGATCCTGCGTTCGTAGGCGGGCTACGTTTAGCGAATGCACCACTTTCTCGTTTTCACTATCCAACAGCAGTGCGCGCTCCAAGTACTGGATGGCTTGTCCTAGGTGGTCCATCCGGTAATGGGCCAAGCCTACATTGTAGTACAATTCCGTTGAGGCCCAACCCGCTCTTTCTGCCGTCGCAAAAGCGCTGATCGCGTTCGGGAAGTCGCCGTCCATCAGAAATTGTGTGCCCTCATCAAACGCTTGAACCGCCTCATTCTGAGCGGTGACGGGAAGGGCCGTCAGGAGTGCGAATAGGAAATAGGCGACATAGATGACCTTGGTGAAATTAAAACGCATCATGCGGATACCCTCTCGTCAATTTCAGGTATCAGAAAGGAGGCGTCATCTAGGGCTTCTTCTTTATTTTCCGGCGAAGCCGTCGAGGGGGCAAATCTTCCCTGGTCACAAGCATCTAAAAAACGACGCAATCGTTCTCTCAATTTGGATTCAATGCCTCGTTTAACCAGAAGGTCATCGAGTCCCTCACGGGTTAGACCACGTTCTGCAACATTTAATCGGTTGCCGACAAAGCCCAAAACCGCTCGTTCTAATTCTTCGTAATACCCGACGGTATCCCCGGAAGCCAACAATAGGGTCGCCTGTTTGAGGTGCTTCTTGCTCAGGGGATGCGCTCTGCGACCACGCGCCCAAGAATGATCCTTCTGAAAGCGATCACGCTGCTTGCTGACGACGTATGCTCCAATACTTGCCGTTATAGGTACGAGGATGAGGAGATAAGCCCAGAGCCACGTGTGAAGGGTAGGTCGGTTGGTCGTTGACCATTCAGAGGTAGACACGAACAGAGGGGCAAAGTCGTCTACAGGCATACCGTTCGTAGTGGCGGAAACAACAGCCGGTGTAGAAGCCATTCCTGTTACGGTGATAGGAATCGGACTGGATGTTGAAGTCCGGTAACGTTCTGCCACTGGATCGAAAAATGAGAACTCAATGGATGGAATCTCAAAGGTGCCATTTGAACGAGGAATCAGGACGTAACGATAGGTTTTGCTACCAGAGAGTTGTCTTCCAGCTCGATCCAGTAGAGAAGATACATCCGGATCGTATTGATCAAAGACGGCTGGAACTTCGAGGTTGGGGGAATCGAGCGTTGCGAGATTCCCCCGTCCAGCGAGATTTATGGTGAGAGTAACCGATTCTCCCACTTGCAATTCTGTCCGGTCGGGCACCACCGTCATGGCATAAGACCCTACCGCTCCATTAAAGGATGCTGGCGCGCCCGCTGGAAGCGGGCGCGCGTCTATTTTGACGCGCGGAGAAGCGAGTTGAACGGGCGTGAACCGAGTTCGCATGGCAAACAGGGATTGAAATGGGTCTCTGGATCCAAAGGGCAACAGCGCTTCACTCTCAATTTTGAGAGGATCTACACTCATTTCTCCCGCTCGAGTCGGAAATACGGCTGCTCTCTTGAGCACAATCGTATTGTACCTCAGCCCATTTTCGACCACGATCCTAGGTATCGGCCGAGTTTCCACATCTAGCTCCTCTCTCCAGAAGCCTTCGGCATCCCAACTATCCGTGAGGCGACTCTGACGTAGTTGAATACCTTCTCTAAAGTAGAGTCGGTATTCAACCGTGACCTGTTCTCCCTGAAACGCCTCCCGTGAAGAGGGGAGTGCCCGAATGAATATATCCTCTTTAGTGGGCTCAGCGACGGGCTCTGGTGATTGGTCGAAAGGAGATCTAAGGATATTAGAGAAAGGATCTCTTTGTTGCTGACGGGTAGGTCGTTGCGTTTGGGCAACTACGTTTATAGTGACGGGCTGGGTATGAAATGATTGGTCTCCAACCTGTATGGTTGTAGCCCCAATGGTTGCGCGTCCTTCTGCAGTCGGTCGAAAGGTCCAGGTAAAGCCAAAGCTTTGTGCCATGACACCATTCACAATGGAAACGCTGCGCTGGGTGCCCGGAATCAATTGGAGCAATGTTAGCCCCTCGGCTTCAGGCGCAGGGGGGACCGAAATATTTGTCCCGTCGGATCCTTCAACTTGGATCGTGTACGTTACGGCTTCTTCCGTTCCAATGGTCTTGTTGGAAACAGAAGCTTGCACCTTGATATCCTGTGCTCGTACCGTTGATGGAAGCCATCCAACAGTGACACAAAGGATAACAAACGGTAAGAATCGAATGCTGATTTCCCTCATTACCAGTCTTTCTCTACGCGTCGGGGACGGGATTTCATCTTTTGAACCTGTCGAAGAAGCTGTTCTTCCTCGTTTTCAAGAGCCTGCAATATGCGCTCTGCTTCCTCTTCACTTAGTTTAGTAGGATCTTCTCGTTCTTGCTGATTCTGTTCTTGTTGTTCTTGATTTTGATCTTGAGACTCAGACTCGTTTTCTTGATTCTGATTTTCCTGCTGCTCGTCCTGATTTTCTTGATTCTGGTCTTGCTGCTCGTCCTGGTTTTCTTCGTTTTGGTCCTGATCCTGATCCTGATCCTGATCCTGATTCTCTTGATCCTGCTCTTGCTCTTCCATCTGCCGTTTAACAAACTCGTAGTTAAACTTGGCGTCTGAATTGGAAGGATCATTTAAAAGCGCACGACGATAGTGTTCAAGTGCGGCTTCCAGCTCTTGGTTCGTCGCAGCAGCATTTCCGGCATTATAACTTGCTCGCACCATGTCTTCTGGACGCATGGCCATCCGAGCGGCGCTGGAAAACGCAATTCCCGCCTGTTCAGCATCGCCACTTCGATAGAGTGCAGCGCCTAGGTTATTGAGTAGTCCAGAGTAGACTTGCCCTGGCCCGCTTTCCTGGACAGAAGAAATGCCGTTGCGATAAGCCGTGACGGCTTCTTCGTACTGTTCTTGAGTATAATGGACATTCCCTTTTCGTCCTTTCTTTTTCCCATCTCCGGGTCCGAGAAGGAGGGAGTAGGCCAACAATATGATGATGCTTTTGATCATAATTAGCGCTTAAACCTGTGACATAGGTGAAGGCTCCCCTTTACGGATCACCCGTTCTGGGATGAACCATTCCAACAGCAAGAACACCAGTCCAATGAACAACGGCCATTGGTATCGTTCTTCGTACTCTTCGAATTCATCTTGTCCAAAGGACGTACGGTCTAGTTGTTCAAGAGAGGCGGTGATGCGGGGCAATGAGCTAGAGGTTCGAGCAATGCGATAATAGCTTCCATCTCTTGCGAGTTCTTGCAAAACCGCTTCTTCAAGTTTGGTCATAACAACTGCGCCCGTGCGGTCTTTTCGATAATCCACACGACGGCCATTTCGGTACACCGGTATCGGTGCGCCTTCCGTTTCTCCCACGCCAGCAGAGTAGAGTACGACTCCTGCTTCTCGGGCCTGTTCTAGAATTTGTTCGAGCTCTGCAATGTGATTTTCTCCATCGGAAACGAAGAGAACGGCCTTGGTTCGGCTTTCTACATCGGGGTCCCCGGTGGGTGCCTCAAACGCTTGCATAGCCATTTTGAGTGCCGCTCCGAAATCGGTGCCGGGAGTTGGAATCAATGATGGATCAGCCACGTCCAGAAACAGGCGCAAAGCACTGTAATCGGTCGTTAATGGACACTGAATGAATGCATCTCCAGCAAACGTGACGAGACTGACTCGATCTCCTTTCAGTTCGCTCATGAGATTCTTGATCTCATTTTTGGCCCGTTCTAAGCGACTGGGAGCAACGTCTTCGGCCAACATAGAGGCAGAGACGTCTAGTGCAATGACGAGGTCGATGCCTTCCCGTTTGACTTCTCGAAGTTGTGTGCCAAAACGTGGTCCAGCCAAGGCTACCGCCAGTAGTAAGATTCCTCCAACACGGAGTGCAGCCTTCCATCTGCGCCGGCGAATACTGAGGGAAGAGGCGATCCGATTGATCAGTTCGCGGTCCCCAAAGCGCTCGGCCAGAGCACGGCGTCGAAGGGCAGCAAAGACGAAAAGTCCCGCGACAAGCGGTGCGACAATTAGCGTCCACAAATAGTCAGGATGTAACCAATCCATTATGGAAACCTCCTGAAGAGTGTCGTTGAAAGCAAAATTTCCAAAAACAGCAATGCCAGTCCCGGAAATAGGAGAGACGCATATCGTTCTTCGTAATCAGTGTAGATACGTTCTTCGATCTTTGTTTTCTCCAACTCCCCAATTTGGTCGTATATATCTCGGAGGGCTCGGTTATTGGTGGCTCTGAAATATTGCCCGCCGGTCATGTCAGCAACGGCTTGTAACATCTCCTCATCAATTTCGACGGGGACCATGCGGCGCTGCCGACCGGCAAAAGGATGATCTACGACAAAAGGAGCTTCACCATGTTGACCGACCCCAATGGCATATACTCGAACACCGATCGTCTTCGCAACTTCAGCGGCCGTTTCCGGACTGAGTTCGCCTCGGTTATTTTGCCCATCTGTAAGCAAGATGACCACTTTGCTTTTGGCCTCAGTGTCTTTTAGTCGATTAACAGCCATTGCGAGAGCGGTGCCAATCGCAGTGCCGTCTTCAATAACCCCGACTTCAACTTCGGCGAGCATTTTTTCCAGAAACGAATAGTCGAGCGTTAAGGGTGCCTGGGTGTAGGCATTGGCTGCAAAAACAATCAATCCGACACGATCTGATGTACGACCCTGTATAAATTCGGTACCCACCGCTTTCGCCGCTTCAAATCGGTTGGGCCGGAAGTCTTCGGCCCGCATTGAAGTGGACGTATCGAGGACCATCATGATGTCTACGCCTTCTGCAAAGCGCTCTTGAACAACATTACGATCCTGCGGTCGGGCCAATGCAAGAATGGCCAGTGTTAATCCGCAGACTCTGAAAACGGTAGGCAAGACACGAAGTCGGGTTCGAAGAGACGGGCCAGCCATGATGGCCGCCGAAGTGGCTGAAAACTTCATTCCCGAACGCTTTCGGGTAGCATTCCAAGACCACCACCCGGCAATTGGAACGAATACCAGTAGAACAAGCCAATATGGTTGTGCGAACGCCATGCTCAGTTCTCCTCGCCCATTTCTTCGGGAGGAGCATACATTTCTTCTTCGAGTCGGGCGCGCTCCTCAGCCTGCCGTTGCTCTTCGTCAGCCCGAAGGGCCGATTCAGCCCCTTCAATTGCACTTCTGGTTTCAGTCACCATATCTCGCGTTTTTTCAAGCAAGGGTTGGAGATCTGCAAATTTGACGAGATCGGCATGCGAGAGTACATCGTCAATCTCACTCAGAACCTCTCCGGGTACGACCGTTCCTGCTTGAGATCGCTGTAGTTTGTCCAGCAGTTCGCGGGTTGTGGATTCCAAGGCTGGTACGCGTGCTCGGCGGCCAACATAGGTGCGCAAAATATCGGTGAGTTCAACATAGAATGGCTTCACAATTTCAGGATCGGATAGGTCCATAGCCGCCAGTTCTGTTAAACGCTCTACCGCTTCATCGTAGGGAGGGGTCTCGGGTTCAAGAGTTGCCCCTGTCGATTCATCTTCGCCATCCCTACGCCTTTTCCACCACAGGGCAAAAACAATCGCGCTCAAGGCTAGCATGCCCAGAATCCATGGCCACCAGGATCGATCGAAGTCAGCGAGTGGCGTTATATCCTTCAATTCTGCTGCATCTTCAGGTACGAGCGATCCAATTCTCAGAAAAACGGGCGGGGTCATGGCGACCAGTGTATCCATATCAGAAGCTAGGCCAACGGGAATGCCAGCCACACGTGCTGTGTCTAGAGCAAACGTAGTTGCTTCGTAGACGACCGAATCAATACGTCCACCCAGATCGTAGGGGCGGCCTCCTTCCTTTAACACGTCTAGGATTTCGAAATCTCCTAGGCCAAATGCGGCCCCAACTTGTTGTATCGAGTCAGGAAGCATGGAATGAGGAAACAGCGCAGATCGAGTGCCATCATGGCCGAGCACTACGGTCAGTTCGAACCGATCTCCAATAGTGACCGAATCTGCGGAGACGTACGCGTCCCCTTGCTGCGCGAAAGCGGGCAGGGAAAGTCCGAGAAACACGATATAGAAAAGGAGACGCTTCAATTCAATTTGTTACGTTTGCGGAAGAACCGAATGAGGGGGTCCAAGTAGCCGATATCGGTGTGAATGGGTACTCGGTCCACGCGGAGTTTTCTGAATATGGTTTGCACATTCCGGGTTCTGATTTCGGCCTGCTCGGCGTACAGATCCCGAACGTGCATACTGCTGGTGTCCACCAATATCTGCTGTCCGGTTTCGGCATCCGTTATTTCGAGAAGTCCCACATCAGGAAGATCCAACTCGACCGGGTCGATCATGTGGACGGCAATGGTATCGTGACGCCGGGAGACCGCGCGGAGACTGTTTTCAAATCCATCATCCATGAAATCACTGAGCACCATTACGATGGAACGTCGATGCAGCACGTGAACCATGTGATCGAGCGCAATCTTGATGTTGGTACCAGATGATTTGGTTTGATGCGCAAAAAGATCTCTTATTAGGCGTAAAACGTGTTTTTTGCCCTTTTTTGGAGGTACAAAAAGCTCAACTTGGTCCGAAAAAAGGAGAAGACCGACTTTGTCGTTGTTCTGTATGGCACTAAAAGCCACCACAGCACAGATTTCCGCCGCCATCTCTCTTTTGAATTGCCCAGATGAAGCAAAATCTTCTGATCCAGATACATCAACCGCGAGAAGTAGGGTTTGCTCACGCTCCTCTTCGAAAACCTTGATGAACGTTTCTGGGTATCGAGCAGACACATTCCAGTCAATATTGCGAACATCATCCCCGAATTGGTAGGGTCGGACTTCAGCGAAATCCATGCCCGTGCCCTTAAAGGCGGAATGGTATTCGCCTCCAAATATATTGCTCACGAGGCCCTTGGTTCGGATCTCGATCTGCCGGATTTTCTTGAATAACTCCTTGGGGATCATAGTCTATTGTCGCTTCTGGCGGCTACAGAATCGATATAACGTATCACATCGTCGGATGTTGTACGAAATCAAGCGTACATATCATCAATATTAGCTGTTGAAAGGTCCACTAGGAAATGAGCCAGTTCTGTAGTCACCGCATCGAAAAATGAACTCCCTTTTTCGACACTAGATAGGTAAGGGTTCCCGACCCCAGTGCTTTCTGTTACGGACGTCCACTGTCTGGGAGCCCAGACTTTCTTTTCTTTCATAGCCTTGATGCGGAATTGCTTGGCAAAGCCGTCGGCTGCTTCCTCTAGAGGCCTGACGAGATCAGGAAATAAATACATCATCATGCTGGTCTCTAATTCCCCAGCATGGTCACCAGAATGGTCAAACACATCGGCCGGGTCGCTCATGGTATACCAATTGGCTGCGCATAGAAAAACAGGAGATGAGGCTTGAATTTCCCGAATCATCTGCTTGAAATCGTTGCCTCCGTGTCCATTTAGAATCAGCATTTTCGAGATTCCACTATTCTCTACTGAAGTGACGAGGTCCTCAAGTAGCAGAGCCTGAGTGGAGGGGTTTAGGTTCATGGTTAACGGGATGTCCTGTTGCTGACAGTTTACGCCGAAAGGCACCGTCGGCAGAACGAGAGCTTGGGCTCCTTTTTCGCCAGCTAAGCTGGCTGCTCTTGCTGCAATTCGTTCAACCTGATAGTTGTCCGTTCCGTAAGGCAAGTGGTAGTTATGTGCTTCAGTTGCTCCCCAGGGAAGGATGGCAATTTCAAACTCAGTTTCTTGAACGTTTTTCCAGTTCAGCTCGGTCAGAATGGGAGTAGACATGTGGGGCCGGTCTTGATGGGTGGACATGTACCCGCAATTTCGCACATCTACCGTTAAGGCGCATCGATCTCCCGAAAAATGGGAATATGTGGTCGCTTTAACAAAAGGTTAGTCGAGGGCTGTAATCGCGTGCCCTATATTAAAGCTTCTGATTTCGCTGCAACCCTGAACCGCACGTCCATGTCTCTTCGCTTCGGAGTTATTGTTTTTCCCGGGTCCAATTGTGACCATGATGCTTACCATGTTGCCAAACACGTCTTTGGGCAGGAGGCGAGATTCATCTGGCATAAGGAAGCTGAACTAGGTGACGTAGATCTGGTGATCGTCCCGGGAGGGTTCTCTTACGGGGATTATCTCAGAAGTGGAGCTATTGCTCGTTTTTCTCCGATCATGAAAGACGTCGTGCGCTTTGCAAATAATGGCGGACTGGTAATGGGTATTTGCAACGGATTTCAGATCCTGTGTGAGTCCGGGTTGTTACCTGGTGCGCTCATGCGGAATGAGTCCCTCCGGTTTGCGTGCAAGAACGTGTTTTTGAAACCCGAGAACAATGTGAGCGCTTTTACTCAAGGGATGTCGGTCAACGATGTTCTGGAGATCCCTATTGCTCACGGGGAAGGCAACTACTTCGCATCTGACGACGTCCTAACTCGCTTACAGCAGGAAGGTCGCGTTGCATTTCGCTATTGTGACGCTTCAGGTGAAATGACACAAGCTGCGAATCCAAATGGTTCATCCCGCAATATTGCTGGTATTCTAAACGAAGCAGGAAACGTCTTAGGCATGATGCCCCATCCCGAACGCGCAGCAGAGTCCATTCTGGGTATGTCTGATGGCCGTCGAGTATTCGAGTCCATTCTAAACGCCGCCGGCGTAGCCATTTAGGCAGAAACGTTTAATCGGCATTATTGAAAAGGGTAGGCTCCTCTTTTGGGAACAGTAAACGTAGTCCCGATCATCGAAGTCAATCCGTTGTACCTATGAAGCGACTTCTGCGATTTTCCGCTTTTGGGCTTGGATCGATAGCCCTGCTAATTATAGCTTTTGTGGCACACATCTGGACTTCATTGGGATCGGCACCATCAGGTGACAGGCTGATTCGAATTTCTGAATCACCTCAGTTCGAAAACGGGCAATTTTATAACCGTCTTCCACCCATATCTCACGGGCTTTCTCTGGCCATGTTTAAAAAGTTTATTTCTGGTGGGAGTGACTTTACGCACCCAGAAAACGAGCTTCCCGTACTTCATCGATCCAAGGCAGATTTTGATGATGTAAGTGAAGATGTGAGAGTGACTTGGCTGGGACACTCAACCATATTAGTAGAGTTGGAGGGTATCCGTCTGCTGATTGACCCGGTATTTGGAGACTATGCCTCCCCAAATAAGATCAAGGGAATTAAACGTTATGCACCAGCGCCGCTACCCATTGGAGATCTTCCGGCAGTTGATGCTATTGTGATTTCACACGACCATTATGACCATTTAGATTCGGAAACCATCCGGACGTTGGCTTCAGAAGTACCTCGGTTTATTGTCCCACTCGGTATAGGATCGCACCTCGAGTATTGGGGTGTCGATTCAGATCGAATTCAGGAATTGGATTGGTGGGAGGAAGTTCAGATAGGGGGTATACGCGTCGTTAGCACGCCAGCAAGACATTTCTCGGGACGTTCTGTGAATGATAGAAATGCGACATTGTGGGCCGGCTGGGCCTTTAAAAGTCAGCATCGGTCCATTTTCTATAGTGGAGATAGCGCTATGTCACCCCATTTCAAGGAAATTGGGGAACGATTGGGACCTTTTGATCTGACGTTGATGGAAACAGGGGCGTATGATCCAATGTGGATGGATGTGCATATGGGGCCAGAACAAGCTGTTCTAGCCCATCAAGACCTTCGCGGCCATGTTTTTCTACCCGTACACTGGGGTATGTTTAATCTCGCTTTTCACGGATGGACGGAGCCTGTTGAACGCACCTTGGCGGCCGCGGCTGAGGTTGGAATACCCGTCGCTCTTCCTCGTTTAGGAGAAAGCATCACGCTTGATTCATACCCGAACCAGAAATGGTGGCCGGATACTCCGTGGCAGACCAAGAACGAAGTACCCATCACGTCTTCAGGACTGAAATAGCACGCCGAATTAGCTTTGTGATGGGGAATCAGTCTCGCCGCCGATTCGCCAATCCCGGTCTACGATGAGACGGGCCCCTTTGCGGAAGGTTAGGAAAGACCAGCCCCAACTGAACACGACGAATAGCCGGTTTTTGAACCCAACTAAAAAGTAGATATGGACTACCAACCAGGTGATCCATGCGAAAAGACCAGCAAATTTCAGTTTTCCGACTTCTACAATCGCGCTGCTTCTGCCAATAGTCGCCATTTGCCCGCGATCAGTGAACTTGAACGGCGACCGGGTCTTTTGGGCCAAATCATTAAGAATGGTATTGGCCGCAAAGCGACCTTGTTGCATGGCTACAGGAGCTGTTCCTGGAAGGTCTTTCGAGCCATCATCTATGTTGGATTGATCGCCCACTACAAATACATTTTGAAACCCTGGGATAGAAAGATCTGATTCTACCATAATGCGGTTGCCTCGATCTCGCCCAACGTCTCCACCGAATTGCATGGTTTCGCCTTGGACTCCTGCCGCCCATACAACGGTTGAGGAGGAGATGCGCTCCGAGCCTACCGTGACACCATCTTCGTCGATATCTGAAACTAGGCTATTGGTCCAAATCTGGACACCTAATTTCTCAAGGTCTCGTGCAGCACGCTTTGCGTGCTGCAAACTGAACATGGGTAAAATTTGGGCTCCACCCTCAATAAGGAAAATACGGGCAACGCTCGCGTCAATATTGCGGAAATCCCGGGCCAGTGTGTAGCGGGACATTTCTCCAATTGCACCGGCTAGTTCGACGCCGGTAGGACCACCGCCAATGACAACGAATGTGAGTAATTTTTTCTGCTCCTTCGTGTCATCTGTCCGTTCCGCTTTTTCAAAGGCATTCAGCAAACGGCGTCGGATCTCAGTGGCTTGGGAGATGGTTTTTATACTAGGGGCGTACTCCTCCCATTCAGGATGATTGAAATAAGAAGGCTTTGCGCCGGCTGCCATGATCAGGTAATCGAATGAAAAGGAGCCAATATCCGTATCTATCGAGTTGTCGCTTGTGTTCACACGCGTAACTACCCCTCTTAGCACACGCACATTTTCATGTTTCGATAACAGACTTCGAATGGGTGCCGCTATATCAGCTGGAGACAATCCAGCCATAGCCACCTGATAGAGAAGCGGTTGAAAAAGATGAAAGTTTTGCTTGTCGATTAGCGTAACTCTGATGTCCTTTTTCGACCCAAGGGTTTTTGCTGCGGTAAGCCCTGCAAAACCACCGCCTACAATAACAACGTGTTTCATTTTTAAATCCATACACTTTATTCGGCTTCTTAGGGACTATTGAGTCCCAAATGTTACCAGATTCAGGTTATTCTTTCAGTGTCTCTTTCAGTGCGCCACTGCAGCAGAGATGGTCCAGATTCGTCCGTTGGCTTTGGACAACACATAAATTTCTCCTTGGGCATCCTGACCAAATCGAAGATCAGCTCGCGACCGTTGTGCGAAGTGATCGAATGATCTTATCACGCCGCTAGCATCCTGAATCGCAACCCGTGCTATTACAGCATCCATTTCTCCATCATCCAGATCCCCAGCATCTACGACAAATAACTGACCTAAAACGATGTCCCCAAACACATATTTACCGTAGAGATCAGGCAATCGGTCTCCACGATACACAAAGCCGCCAACCACCGCCCGTATGTCGTCATGATCAATGCGCGCGACTGGATACGTAAATCTGCTCGAGGCATCCGAATCTCGGTTTGGATAGACAAAATACGGATCCTTTTTTTCGAATCGGTATCCGCCCTCACGAAGATTCCACCCATAGTTTGCTCCTTGAATGCCTTGGAACACTGCATCTACCTGCGCCTCTCCAATATGTCCGAAATACATATTTCTAGTTAGAGGATCCCAACTGAATCGATGAGGATTGCGCAATCCCAAAGCCCATATTTCACCCAACGCGTCCGACTGTTGAGCGAACGGGTTAAACGCAGGGATGCCGTATTGGCCATTGGGACTATCGTCTCCCAACGGATCTATGCGCCATATTTTCCCGTTGTGAGCACGTATTGATTGCGCGTTTTCGGTCTGGTTACCGGGTATTTCACCGTCTCCCACTGCTATATAGAGGAGCCCAAAGTCTTCATCGCCTTGTTTTGCATTTGGATCAAATGCCATTTGTTGCATGCCGTGTAAGGGCGACGGGAATCCTAATCGGAGGAGTTCTCGCTTGGACCCCGAAAAGGGCGAAACCGTGGGCTGGGTGGTCGTCCATTCTAGCAAAACACCGTGAACGACATCTCCGGGACCGTTTGAATAATCTGGTGTCTTGCTGGTGAGCGCTTCGCCGCCCTCAGTATGTATCGTGTATAATTTGCCGTTTTCTGCAAAGTCAGGGTGGAATGCGAAAAAGCCGAATCCACTACCGAGCCCTGGTGAATCCATAAAGTCAGCGGTCTGGGCACGAATATTTAGGTATTCCGTGACCTCTCGAGCCTCAATGACATACATTTTGCCCTGAAGGTCGTTCACAAAAAGTCGCTCCGATTCATCGTTCGCGTGTCCCAAGTAATTAATTCGAGCAAGCGGACCGCCCGTCGTACCACTTGCTGGAATCGTAGCGAAGTATTCTAATTGAAAGGTGAGACTTCCATCCACGATAGGGGCCGACACAGGATCGATGATGGGGCCTGATCCTGCAACTAGACGAATATCACGAATGGCCCCTGTATCATCGAATGATCCGAATCCTGCGGAGCCAGAGAGAAACGTGGTATCCGTTGCCGTCATGAGCGGGGTGCGCATGTCATCTAGATATACCTGAATGCTCCCGGTTGCCGAACTCCTGTCTATTCTGATCTGATGCCATTCGGTGTCTATTAGCCTCCCTTCAGGCGGATCGTCCATTCCCTGGTCGTCAATCCTACGACGATCGCTTTGATTAACAATGAAAATGCCATTATGAGGCATTACCGTATTGTCATTAGACAAATGAGCATAGTAAAACTCTTGGGTTGAGCGATAGCCAAACACTACGATTATATCCCTACCGACAACGGATGTATCCTGAGTGGACTTGACGAATGCCGAGAGATAGAAGTCGCTCAAGTCGTGCGTATTCTCGACTAGGGCTACCGCACCAGGGCGGCGAATAGGTCCTGTGTATTTCCCGGATTGGGTCAGGTGGAGCACGCCATTTTCGTGTTTCCACAAGGTCGAGTCTTCGAAGGCCCACTTTTTCGGCTGGATAATCTCGAAGGGATCTATGGGATCTGCGGGATCTGCGCCGTCTGTACTCGATGAACAACCTCCCATACAGACCAAGAGGCCGAGTACTAGGATTATCTGCGAGACGATTGCCTGAGAGAAGAACGTCCTTGAGTCGATTGCTTTAACAGAAAAAGGCATAGGTTTAGCACGGCTATCGGGATTGAATGACTCCTACAACCTGCGTATCAAAATCGGTATACGAGGAATAAGTACCTCTCAGCCAGAGCACCACGCGCTGAGGCGCATCCCAGGAGGGAATAATAGGGCGAATGTTGTCTTCGAGTGAGTTTGATGTTAACGGAGTCCACGTAAAGGTCCCACCATCATCCGTGGATACACCTTCGAACAATTCATAGTGCCGTTTTTGGTCTGCACTACTCATGAGTGGATCACCCGTTAGGGGGTGAGCATTGGTGGAAATCACCACGTGGTTCACATCCTGCGGATCAATGGCAACGAGTCCTGTATAATCATCTTCGAACGAATAGAGGCGTTCACCGGCATAAGCGATTTCAGCCTGCTTCCAGCCTGCATCGGTTAGTCGAGCCAGATGATAGCGATGATCCAATCCACCTTGCTTCGGGGGTAAGTCGCGACCGTCCTTCTGTACTGAAAAGGCGATAACGGGTTGGTCGTTTTCATCCACGGCCACGTCAGCCATCCATGCCACATTGTCCGCATCTCCTTTAAAGACTTCGGTCAGCGCCTTTGGTTGAACAGCATCTTGATCACTCAAATCGCGATCGAGCACATTCCCGTAGGAATCGTACAATGCCTGTCCGTCCATTATCCCGTGATAGATGGAATTATCAAAGTCGCGTGGATGCTGGTCGGTTGCAACTACATGGATCTTGGACCCGTCGGCGTTACCATGGTATTTCATGTAAGGCCGTCCTTCGCTCTTTAGCAAGCGTCCGCCGTAGAGCCATACATTAGAGTCCGCGTTGTAGACCGTAAAATTTGGATTCCAACCGCGCGTTCGAGCAAAGTTAAACAGTCGTTTGCTCACGCCTTCTCCAGCCGTGAGTAGGTTACTGTACGTTACACCGGCCTCTTCTTCGTAGACCACTTCAGGTCCCCATTGACTCGCGTCGTTGGGCTCAGAAAGTCGCATGTAGGCAAGGTTGTCTGAACCGTGACGAGCAAAGAGGGCCATGACTTGATCGTTTTCCATCTGGAATAAGGCCGCCACATTGTGATCATCCTGCCCCAAGCGATCATACAGTTCAACCATCCCCACTCGGCCGTCGTTTAGCCCATACCAATGCAAATCCAAGTCTCCTTGTTCGGTAGAATCTGAAATCGATGCAGAAATCGATGTAAATAACAAGACAGGATGTTCAGAATGACTCGCGTCAACAATCACACGTTCATCCTGAAACCAACACCAGGCACCATTTGGACTCGTTTCAGTGCCCGTAAAGGTGATCAAATCACCACGCACATAATTGGCTTCGTTGGCAACCTCACCACCTGTCGTGCAGCCAGCAACGACGAATAGGGCAAGCAGTACAATCAATTTTGATCTTGTCATTCGTGTTCGGTGACGATGCCGTCAATGCCTCATGGATAGTAATTGGATGGAGACCATGACTAATATCTCGGCACACCAAGCGAATTCCAAGTTGCTAGGCCATAATCGATGAACGTTTGCCGCTTTGGTACGATTTAGGCATGTCAAAGGGCTAGAAGTCGACTCTGACTCCAAATTGAAGGGTTCGACCAGGTGACGGCTCAAAATAACGACCGCCAAAAGCATTAATAATCAATGAGCCGATATACTGCGCATCGAGTAGGTTGGAGACATGTAAAAAAGGCCATACATGAACACCTTGGACGTACAAGGATGTATACCCCATATTTAAATCCAGTACAACATAACCGTCATTTGATGTTTCGTTTTCGTTATCTGAATACATGTCTGACACCCATTCAACTGAAAGCTCTCCGGTGAAGCCCGAGTACATTGAGCTGAGTGCAGCCTGGAGGTGGTGTACTGGAATTCCCGGAATACGGTTGCCACCAAGCGCTGTAGTACTGAGTTGGGTATCACTAAATACAAAATCACTTCCCGTGTAAGCCATTTGGAAGGCTGATGCGGATCCGAGCGCATGGTTCAATCCGATTTCTATGCCCCGATGAGTGTTACGACCGGCATTTCGATAATAGGTTCGACCATCTTCATCTTGAAAGGGTAACAGTCGATCGGTGATTTGCATTGAAAAGGCAGCAACATCGAACGATGCGGCTCCCTTTTTGCCACGCGCTCCGAGTTCAATTCCACGCGTTTTTTGAGCCCCAACGTCGTCATTTAGCCCGGCACCTCCGGTCGGCTGATTCACTAGCTCTGTCGTGGTGGGTGTTTCAAAAGCAGTCGAAGCATTGGTGTAAAGTTGGACCGATTCCCATTCATACGTTAGCCCAAGGGAGGGACTAAAGGCCGAAAAGGATCGATCACCCGAAAGGGTTTCATTTCCCGGAATATGATCGTCCAAGGAAAAGCGAATACCATCGATTCTGCCGGATCCTGAGACACGTATCCTCGGCGAAAGTTGAACTTGAGCGGTGGCAAAAGCAGAGACGTTTCGCACGTTCTCCTGTTGATCCACTTCTATGTCTGAACCTGGAAATCCTTGTTCATTAGATACGTTGCGCCGCTTATCAGACTGAAGGGCAGCATCTATTCCAACCCCCCATCTCCACGTTTCTTCTTCGCGTTCCAACTGGATTCGAGTACCAGCGACCTGCCGATCAAGGTCGATGAAGGTAAACGACAATGGATTATCCAGCATTCTGGAAATCCCGTAGGCAGTAACAGATAATAATCCGGATCGAGTCTGTTTAAAAAGTGTCGCACCCACTTGGATCTGCTGGCTCTCTTTTCCGGCACGCGTACTGACATTTCGCGCATTTGCCCCGCGCCGATTCGTTCCAATTTGGGCAGTTGTGAGAGAGCCAGGAGACTCGGTGTCCTGCACAGCTAAAGCGGCCATAAGGCGGAGTTGAGAAGTGGGGCCTAGATCCACTAACGCATTGATCCCGGAACGAATAAATGACCCTTCTGAGTAGTCCCGGTAGCCTTCTTGCTGAACGCGTGATAGATATCCCTGAAGCCGATGGCGGCCAAGGGGAACAGCGATTTCAGCCGAGCCTTGACGTGTTCCATAACTTCCCGTCATGGCTCGTATCCCAAATGAACTTGAATCTTGAAAAGCATGCGTGGATAGCATCAGAACGCCCCCGCTACCGTTACCCCAAAAAGTGGACGACGGGCCTCGAACGACTTCGGCCTGTCTGATGAAGGCCGGATCGATAATATCCAGCATCCCTTGTCCGTCGGGCAGTGTAAGCGGGATACCATCTAGTAGTACCTGAACGCCTCGAACACCAAAGGCGGATCGCCACCCCATGCCTCGAATAATGAGACGTTCTCCTAGGGCGAAATGTCCTCTGTTATTGATCCAAACGCCGGGAAGTGTCTTCAAAACGCTCTGAAGCGACAAGCCGGGTTGGAAGGCTACCACTTGCAACGGTCTAAACAAGAGCGAAGACGCATACGGAGCATTGATAGATTGCCCACTCGCGCGGAGTGCACCGATCTGAATTTCGGAAAGAGCAATCGTCGTATCCGCTTGCTGGATTTGGCCCTGAGCAGGTAGTACCCCAATGCAAAACAGCACGAGTGAAATACGCGAAATCCATTTCGAATTAGAGCGTTTTGAAGAGGCCGTTTGGGCAGATTGATGCGTCAAAGGAGGTCAAGGTTGATGACTAGAAAGCAAAATGAAAGATAAGCATCCTTTCCTTTTCGGGATCGAATTCAGTGCGAACCATCTCGCTTGGCGTGTTACGGTGAGGGCGTAGTTTTAGTCCTCGTCGGCGAAGAACGATTTCGTAAGTTTTGAGAACGTTTACGAGGTATTTTTTCCCGACATCAGGGTGCGCAGATCAAATCCGTCGGAGTATCCGTTTTGCCTATCAACAATATTACGCTTTATGGCCTCTTTACGTTGGTTTAATGTGATCACCGCATTCGTTTTTATCCTGATTATGCCCATGCGGGTCGAAGCCCAAGAAACACGGCATGTGTTTCGGGCGCTCGTGCAGGATGCCCATGAAGGGTACGCCATAAGTGGAGTTAATGTGAGTCTGGAGGGGTCGTCGATAGGAGCCGCAACGGATTCAGAGGGAAAGGTGTCTATTTCAGGGATTCCGTCAGGTGAACAGACATTTCAGTTTTCATTTATCGGATTTGAGCAAGTACGGCTCACGCTTACGTTTCCTTTAGCGGATAGGGACGAAGTGTTTCTTGTTCTACTAGAAGAGGCACATGATGAGTTGGAAGAAATAGCGGTGACCGCAACCCGAACAAGTCGAACCATTGCTGATCAAGCGACTCGAATTGAAACGATTGCGGGTGAGGAGATCGAAGAAAAAATTTCCATGGAGCCGTCAAATATCTCCATGCTGCTTAATGAGTCTCCGGGCATTACCGTGCAGCAGACATCCGCTGTTTCTGGCGGGGCTTCCATTCGGATACAAGGACTGGATGGAAGGTATACACAGATCTTAAAAGACGGTTTTCCATTGTATGGAGGATTTTCAGGTGGTTTGTCTCTGCTTCAGGTACCGCCGCTGGACTTACGGCAGGTTGAGATCATTAAGGGACCATCCTCTACATTTTATGGGGGAGATGCTATTGCCGGCCTAGTCAATTTGGTATCAAAGGGACCTTCAGCTGAACCTGAATTATCACTCCTCTCTAATTTGACCACTGCGGGGGGTATGGACCTGGGTGGGTTTTATCGAGCCCGAAATGAACGGATAGGTACAACCGTTCTAGTATCGGCCAATACGCAAAAAGCGTACGATCCCGATGATGATGCGTTTTCGAATTTACCAGAGACGCGTCGACTTACGCTCAATCCGAAGGTCTTCTTTTATCCCTCGAGCAAGACGATCTATTCATTTGGGGTGTCCGCTACGATTGAAGAGCGGGAAGGAGGAGATATTCAGGTCTTGAACAATGGGGTTAGTGCAAATCGTACGTTTTTTGAAACGAATACTTCTAAGCGACTTTCCTCTCAAGCTAGGATGGATCACCAGCTGACGCAGGATTTGGGTATCACTATCAAAAATAGTGTTAGCCTGTTCGACCGCTCTATTGAAGTGCCAGACTATAGATTTGAAGGGCAACAGATAGCCTCGTACTCGGAAGCATCTGCCTTAATGACTCGAGGACCGCATCAGATTAGCATTGGTCTCGATTTGCGTAGTGATGCCTTCCGGGAGGACGTAGGGCCAGCTGGCTCGAAACGGGATTACACCTACACCAGTGCCGGTTTGTTTGCCCAAGATACGTGGGATTATTCAGAGAGGGCGGTTGTGGAGGCGGGTGTTCGAGTAGATCGTCACAATACGTTTGGGTCCTTCGTTCTTCCCAAAGCCTCTATTCTGTATCGAGTTTCTGACAAACTGAGTGCACGAATAGGGGCGGGGCTTGGGTACAAGGCACCAACTGTATTTCTTGAACCGTCCGAGGAGCGTGCTTTTCGCAACGTGATTCCACTTTCATCGACTGCGCAAGCCGAGACATCCCGCGGCGGGAGCATTGACGTTAACTACAGAACGTTGTTGTTCGACCGACTGGCTGTATCATTTAACCAAGCGTTTTATTTCACCGACTTGCAGCGTCCGCTCATCCCCGTTTTTGAGACGATTGCCGGCCAACCCGATGGGTCACTTTCGTACGAGAATGCAGATGGGGAAATTCAAACGCGGGCATTCGAAACGAACGCCAAGTTTGCCCTTAGTGACTTCAAGCTTTTCCTGGGATACGTCAACTTGAGCGCACGAACTGGATTTGAAACAGGGTCAGTTTCATTACCATTAACACCTCAGCATAAGACCTATACCGTTTTGGTATACGAAAAGCATGGAAAAGGCCGCATCGGTCTCGAAGCGTACTACACCGGACAGCAGCGACTCATGGATGGCTCCGATTCCGATGGCTTTTGGATTCTAGGCGTGATGGCAGAAAGGCGACTCGGCAAATCCAGCCTCTTTCTGAATTTTGAAAACTTCCTGGACACGATGCAAAGCAACTATGCTCCTGTCGTCCTGGGAACGCGCCAAAACCCTCGTTTTGATGATATTTGGGCCCCCATGGACGGATTTATTATCAATGGGGGTATTAAATACACGCTGTAGAGTAGGAATAGTCTAGAAAGCGTCTTTCTTTTTACGGAGTAGAAAAGCGCCCTCTTGCAGGCTAGTTACCAGAACTGTTCCACTTTCGAAGAAAGGATAGGTGCTCCAGGCTCCACTGAACCCAGGTCCTTCTAGATAGGGTGAGGTGTCAAAAAATCCAGCTTCTACAGGATTTTCTGGATCTGTGATGTCCAAAACGTGCATGCCGTACCGGTAGTTTGCTTGGTAAGCAAAGCCGTCCTTCAGGTATAGGTTGTGCGCGCTCGCGGGCATGGTGCCCATAAACTCATTGATTAGGATGGGGTCTTCAAGGTCCGTCAAATCCCAGACTAAGGTCCGAGTCGTTTCCACGCTGCCTCGCACGAGGTCTGCCTCATCGTCTTGGTAGAAGTACTTATGGTCATCGGTCAACCAACCTTGGTGGATATACCCTGCATTGGGAGACGATGCGGTTGAAATCGTCTGGGGATTCGCTTTGTCCGTCACGTCCATGATCTCGAAATAAGCACCGTTTGAATTCAGGCACAACTCATTTCCAGTATAGCGCTGGTCCGGTCCGTTGTAGGTGACGCACTGAGCATCATGTGTACCGTTCTCTCCACCTTTTGAGCATCCCTTAAATATTGGATTCAGCGGGTCAGCAATATCCATCATATATAAACCTCCGCCACAAGTCGGGCCATCGACGGTGTAGGCATACCCGGTTACTTCATTGATAATGATATTGTGGGAGCTGGCGATGTCCGTATAGTGGAGGTCGGGTTCAAACAAGGCCGGAATGTCCGTGACTTCCCTTAAGCGTGAGAGGTCGAAGACCTGCATGCCATGATCACCTGCTCCATCGGCAACGATGAATGCGTGATCCTTGTATGTTTTGATGTCGCGCCAAAGCTGCGACGGAGGCGTTCCCCAAGGTTTGGGTAGGTCACCAATCAAGACGGGCATGGATGGATTGGTTATATCTATGAAGGACGTTCCATCGTTTCTGCCAACAAGAGCATATTCGCGCTTGGTTTCAGGGTCGGTCCAGCCCCAATTGTCATTTGTTCGAACGCCCCTTGCATTCTCGGGTGCGCGTAGAATCGAATTGGGGAGGTAGGCTAAGAGTTCAACCTCATCGCAGGAGAAAGGCCCAATTTTCCCATCAATACATTCCTTTTTTTCACCCAAAATCGCTCCTAAAGCATCTGGAGGGCCGACGAGCAGTTGACCTTTGGGTGTCTGCTCGGAGTACATGAACACGGCACCTGATTGGTGATGCATACCCGGCGACATCACAGCTACAACTCCATCGCGCGCAACGATAGACTGTCCAAATGCGTCCCGCTCAACCGTGTTCTTTAATTCAATTTTTCTAGGACTATCAGTAAGCGAACCGTCTGGATGGGTACTGAACACCCAAGTTGAACCGGTCAGGTTTTCGCGTAGAGTTGGCGCGCCGATCCATACTTCAGAGCCAGAGAAGTCAAGTCCACTGCCAAAGCGGTCACCTTCCTGACCCTGGTCTAAGGCGATGCTGTCTGTGAGCGTCCAGTTATCCCCGATAGCAGGACGCGTGTAGTGAAAAACAGCTCCTTGGCTTTCATTCATACCAGGAGCCCCAATCAATAGTTGATTGTCCCCCATGGCAATCTCACTTCCAAAATGAGCAGCAGGGTGAGGCTTAGCATGAAGATGAGTGTCTTCGATCCACGTATCGTCTTGGAGTTTGAACCGCGTTACTTGCCCTACATCTTCCAATCCAGATGCTTCATCGTCCCATCGCGGTGCACCTATGAGGGCTTGCCCGTTTTCAATATGAATCGTAGCACCAAAGCGGTCCCCATCATTTCCATTGGATAGCGCGAGACTCGAGTGCTCTGTCCACTGCCCATCGGCTCCCTTGAAGTATGCAAATACAACGCCCTTTGGCAAGATGACTTCTTCTTCAGTGCGTCGGCTTCGGGCGGGAAGTGCACCCGGTGATCCCACAAACAACCAATCACCAGCAGCAGCTAAGGCAATCCCAAAGTCAGTTCCGCAGTATCCGTACTGGTTGCAACCGGGATCAATCCCTAATGTGCCTTTTCCCTCAATACTACCTTCGGAGTGCCATCCATTTTCTCCTTTATTGAAAACGTGTACGGGTCCGTTTCGTTGACCAACGAAGACCGTGTTTCCAGTTCGAGCGAGGACGGTTCCAAATCCGTCTGCGCGCTCAGCATTCGGAGCAGTCAGGCGTTGAACGAGTTCCCAAACTCCACTTTCTTGTTTATAGACATAGACAGATCCCTCCCTAAACATCGTGTTGGGTTCTCCCACAAGGAGTTCATTCTGATCTAGAACGACTGCATTTCCGAAAGAACCGGATTGCGCTTCAACTTGGTGAGGAACGAGGAGAAATAGGATCAGAATCGCAGGCAAAAAGACGCATCTAGACATGAGGATCGGGGGTTGATTCAGCTCCCAATCTCGATCATATGATTGGATTTAGTCAAATGGAAATCGAAAAAACACACCTATCACCCTATTACTGGTGGGTTAGTTGTACCTCAAAAACCGATTTTTCAGATGGTAGAGGCCTTGAATACTCTCGGGATCAAGGAGCTACAGCATATCGATGCGTCTCATCAAGGCTTCTTTGAACGATGCACCAATGGGAATAACCTTCTTGCCGATGGCAATGGACGAATCTTGAATGTCAGTGATTTTATCAAACCGAACGATAAAGGACCTAATAGGAGGCAATTAACAATTTCAGAATGGTCCAGGTTTGTTCTGAAAGCAGAACATCGTTCCATCCGTAGGCAGACTGAATAACGCTCACGTTAGCGATGGTCGCTACGCTGATCCAGCCAAAATAAATACTAAATGGCAACGCGATGAGAACATAATCGGTGCCTCCTCGAAGTGAAGCATCGCGGCTAATGAGAGTGTTGATCTGAATTAACGTCCAGAGTATAACCAACATGATCCCCATAGACAGGAATAATTGATCGTAATGCCAGGCTACAATCCAGCCGGCATTGGCTAAGCAATTCACAAGGAAAGGCGTCTTAATCTTCGATAAGGCATATGGGTCCGAAGCACGCACAAACCATTGTCGGACAATGAATGCCGTCAGTCCGAGATAGATGATTCCCCAAATGGCAAACGTAAAGCCTGCCGGTGTAAACAAGGACTCATATCTATCTGATATTTCACCGGTTGTTTGGCCTCCTAACGGAAGGGCATTCGCCAAGAAATTGAAGAGGATAGCCACGAAGAATGCGACAGTGCTCCCCAGACGGTCTTGAAGACTTCTAGCCATAACGGTGGACGATGTTCAATGCCGTTGCTACATGCACCAGGGTTATCGTTCAGGACGATTTATCCCAGCATAGCTTTCATGTACTCGCGTCGCATCATCGCGATAGACGAAATAGAGATACCTTTTGGGCAAACGGCTTCACATTCAGCATGATTGGAACAGTCCCCAAATCCTTCGGCCTCCATCTGATCTACCATAGTCATGACGCGTGTTTTTCTCTCGGGTGCCCCCTGAGGGAGTAAGGCAAACTGCGAGATTTTGGCAGCGGTAAATAAGGATGCTGAAGCATTTGGACAGGCGGCTACGCAGGCGCCGCAACCGATGCACGATGCATAATCCATAGCCAAGTCAGCATTCTGCTTTGGTATCGGCAGTGAGTTGGCATCTTGGGCTGCCCCTGCGTTAACAGAAACGTATCCGCCAGCGCCTACAATGCGATCAAAAGCGGAACGATCGACAACAAGATCTTTGACGATTGGAAAGGCCTCTGCACGCCACGGCTCGATCACAATCGTGTCACCGTCGCGGTAATGACGCATATGGAGCTGACAGCAGGCTGTGCGTTTCTGCGGACCGTGCGCAACGCCGTCCACGACGACGCCACACATACCACAGATTCCCTCGCGGCAGTCGTTGTCAAACTCGATAGGTGCTATACCGTCTTTGATCAACTGTTCGTTGAGTACGTCTAGTAACTCAAGGAAGGACATGTGAGGGTTGGCTTCAGGGACGGTGTAGGTCTCAAATTGACCTTTAGATTTTGGTCCCGCCTGGCGCCAGACTTTCAATTTGATATTCATGCTTTGTGACATAATCAGAATGGTTTGGCGCTCGCCTATTTGTAACTACGAGTAGTGAGTTCAACGTTTTCGTAGACCAGATCTTCCTTGTGAAGCTCATGGCCACTCTCAGTGAATTGCCAGGCAGATACAAAAGTGAAGTCGTCATCGTTACGTTTGGCTTCGCCTTCTTCGCTTTGATGTTCTTCACGGAAATGTCCGCCACAGGATTCCTCACGGGTGAGTGCATCCCGAGCCATGAGTTCGCCTAGCTCAAGGAAATCAGCTACACGACCTGCGAATTCCAGGTCCTTGTTCAGATGAGAGTTCTCGCCCGAAACTTTAACATTCTGCCAGAAGTCTTCCCGCAGTGCTGCTATTTCGGAAATCGCCTTTTGCAAACCCTCCGCCGTACGCGACATGCCCACGTAGTTCCACATAATCTTACCCAGTTCACGATGGAACTCGGAGACTGTTTTGGTACCCTTGATGGAGAGTAATTTATTGAGGCGATCGGTTGCTTCTGCTTCGGCCTCAACGAATGCAATGTGATCTGTATCGGCAGCGTCTAATTTGTTGCTGGCGATATAATTTCCTAGCGTGTAGGGAGCAACGAAATACCCGTCTGCCAATCCTTGCATTAGAGCCGAGGCACCGAGTCGGTTAGCTCCGTGATCCGAGAAGTTTGCCTCTCCTAACACGAATAATCCTGGAACCGTGCTTTGAAGTTCGTAATCAACCCATAATCCGCCCATTGTGTAGTGGACAGCCGGGTAGATGCGCATCGGCATTTCGTACGGATTTTCTCCCGTAATACGTTCGTACATCTCGAAAAGGTTGCCATATCGGGCTTCTATGACGTCACGACCTAGGCGTTGAATAGACTCTTCGAAGTCTAGATAGACGGCAAGCTTTGTTTCGCCGACGCCCCTTCCGTCGTCGCATGCCAGTTTGGCATTTCTGGAGGCCACATCACGAGGAACGAGATTTCCAAAGCTTGGATATCGGCGTTCTAGATAGTAGTCCCGTTCGTCTTCTGGAATATCCTTTGGATTACGATCGTCGCCCACTTTTTTCGGTACCCAAACGCGGCCGTCGTTTCTGAGACTTTCAGACATCAGGGTTAGTTTGGACTGGTAGTCCCCTGACATCGGTATGCACGTGGGATGAATCTGTGTAAAGCAAGGATTTGCGAAATACGCCCCTTTCTTATGACAGCGCCACGCCGCCGTTGCGTTCGAGTTAATAGCATTGGTTGAGAGGTAGTACACATTGCCGTAGCCTCCTGTACACAGGAGAACCGCGTCTGCGATGTGGCGCTCGATTTCTCCCGTTACCAGATTGCGGGTAATAATTCCTCTCGCTCGGCCATCAATTTTGACGAGTTCGAGCATCTCCTGCCGAGGAAACATGTCGACGTTTCCTTTGGCAATCTGTCGACTCAGGGAGGAATAGGCGCCCAACAGAAGCTGCTGTCCCGTCTGGCCTCGAGCGTAAAAGGTCCGAGAGACCTGAGCTCCTCCAAAAGAGCGATTATCCAGGAGCCCGCCATATTCACGTGCAAAAGGAACCCCCTGAGCAACGCATTGATCGATAATATTATTGGCTATTTGCGCCAAGCGATGCACATTTGCCTCGCGAGACCGATAGTCCCCGCCTTTTACCGTGTCGTAGAACAGTCTCCAAACGGTGTCCCCATCATTCGGATAATTTTTTGCTGCATTAATACCGCCCTGCGCTGCAATCGAGTGAGCGCGTCTGGGAGAATCCGAAATACAGAAGCTTTTGACGTGGTAACCCAACTCAGCTAATGTAGACGCTGCTGAGCCTCCGGCCAGACCCGTACCAACAACGATAACAGAGTGCTTCCGCTTATTGGCTGGATTAACCAGTTTAATTTTATTTTTATAGTTGTCCCACTTTTCTTGTAGCGGGCCTTCGGGAATTTTTGAGTCGAGAACCGTTGACATAATTCGAAGGGTTAAAACTACCCGGGTGGGCTAAAGAAGGTTGAAATAGATGGCCATGGGCAGTGCGATGAAGCCAAGTCCGATTAAAACGCCAATCAAAGATCCAATCGTGTACACAGCAGGGGTCAGCGAAGGACGCATAGCGCCCAAAGACTGTAGCGCGCTCCAGATACCGTGCCTGAGGTGAATGACCAGCAAAAGCATTACAGCCGTGTAACCAAAGGCGTACAGAGGAGTGGAGAACTTTTCCTCCACCAGCTTGGCTAAATCTCGCATTTCGACCCCGTCTATGGAGGTCATGTAGGCTGCGTCAGCATTTCCTGGGCCGCCGGGGCCAAATTTGAACGAAGCAATGTGAAGCACAAGGAAGACGGCCATGACAACGCCGGTAATAATCATACTCCGAGAGCTAGATGTCTGCCGACTCATCCCTCCCGCTGACTTGTACGTGTCGTACGCTACCGGGCGAGCTCTCCGTTTGCCGATCGCGATTTGGATGCCGTTGACGATATGGAATACAAAAAACGCAACGAGTCCAAACTCGAATAGGTAGAGGACTGGGCCGAGGCTCATAAGAAAGTGAGCATATTCATTATATGCTTCGCTTCCTGAAAACATAGCCAAATTGCCGACCATGTGAACAATCACAAATCCGGTCAAGAGAAGACCCGTAATTCCTGTGATTAGCTTCTTGCCGACGGGCGAGCGGAGTGGATTTCTAGAAGTCATAAAAGCGTCTCACACCGGAGAGTTTTCTAAAAGAAAGAGGGAAAAACCCTTTTGCGACCATAAGGTACTAATGAAGTGGCTTGAAGACTTGAATCAAATGCACATTCCGTAATATTTGATACAAGCGGAGCACTCAGTAGACAAACGGCTTGATAACGATGAGTACGCGTGTCAGCTGCTTGTAGACCGATCGGCAGGACCAGCGTATGCGGCGCGGGGCCGAATCAAACGATTTTCCTTCCATTGTTCGAGAAGGTGCGCTGTCCAGCCTGTGATCCTTGCCATTGCAAAAATCGGCGTGAAGAGGTCCATGGGGATTCCCAACGTGCCGTATACGGAAGCTGAAAAGAAGTCCACATTGGGATAAAGTCCTTTTTCCTTTTCGACCACTTCTTTGATTTGAAGGCTCATGTCGTACCACTTTCTAGATCCGTCAGAGGCTGACATTTGGTCCATCATCTCCTTTAAAATCGTGGCACGCGGATCAATCGTTTTATAGACACGATGGCCAAAACCCATAATGCGTTCCTTACGGGCTAACTTTTCCTTCACCCATTGCCGGGGGTCGGCACCACTTCGATCTATTTTAAAAAGCATCTCCATCACGGCAATATTGGCCCCACCATGCAAAGGGCCTTTTAGCGCTCCGATGGCTCCCGAAATGGCAGAATACATGTCCGTCAACGTTGCACCGATCACTCTCCCAGCAAATGTTGATGCATTTAAGCCATGTTCAGCATGTAGAACGAGACAAGCGTCGAATGCCTTTTCTGCTGCCTCAGAGGGTTCTTTTCCGTGTAGCATGTACAAGAAATTGGCAGCGGTAGATCGGTCTCGAAGAGGGTGCTGCGGGTCCAGTCCATTTCGCACGCGATCAAAATGGGCGAGTATCGTGGGAATTCGCGCAGTAAGGCGAACGGATTTTCTGTAATTCGCGGCCGGAGCGGCATCATCGGCTTCACCGTCGAATAGCGCGAGAGCGGATACAGCCGTTCGAAGAACCGCCATTGGATTGGCATCCTCAGGCGTCATTGCTAGAACATCTTTCACCATCGGAGGCAAAGTGCGCTCCGTATCTAACGACCTTTTCAGGTGTTCTAATTGATGGGACTCGGGTAAAGCACCATTCCAGAGGAGGTAGGCTACCTCCTCAAAACTCGTGTTTCGGGCTAGGTCTCTGATGTCGTAGCCGCTGTACACCAAGCGTCCTATCGTTCCGTCAATATCGCATATGGCAGTGTCTAGGGCGATGACTCCTTCAAGGCCACGAGAAGGGGTAGCTGACTTGTTCTGTGATTTACTCATGGACCCAACATAAAAAACAGATTAGAATGAAGACACCTAGTTGGGAGACAATAGGAACCATCCGGTCACCTTATACCTCACCGGGGATCATTTTCCCCTCTCGAGAGAATAACGGCAGTGACTATAGAATTTAAATCAAGGATCAACCTTGATTTAAACCGCATGCCCGTTCGCTCTGTCGTTTCAGCGACGTCAAGTCTAAGCTTTGATGTTATCACCCTTGTCAATTTTTGTATCCAAACTCACGGCCATGATCGTGACGTGGATGATTGACATGCAAGGAATCGCCAGATTTACAAGCCGAATGGAACCCCAGATGCAAATTGAATCGTCCGGATTCGGAATTCAAAATGCATCGACCTTCCTATCACAGTTTATCCAGTATTGCAGAACGACCTTCATCAAAGGCGTGCCACTGGAAGGAAATCAAGAAATTCCGTTACGGATTGGTCAGACTATTTTCGGCCAACAAGTCCATCTAACTGGGACATTTCACGCTCTAAGAATTCATTCCTTCCGCCATCGGTACATGATGGAAAAACCGTTTCTGCCCGACAATCGTTTATGTCGAAAGAAATTGTTGTTAACAAAGGAGAGCAGACCCGGATCGCCATCGTTGAGAACGGTGATCTTGCGGAGCTTTTTATCGAAAATCAGGAGCACGAACGCACCATTGGGAATATTTTTCTTGGCAGGGTCCGACGGATCATGCCGAGTATCCAAGCGGCGTTTGTAGATATTGGGCAGAAGCAGGATGCATTCCTGCATTTTTCCGATCTGATTGAAAATGTAGAAGACTGGATGCGGTACGCAGGTACTGATCGTCCTGTCATCGGCAAGTTCGAGGGGAACTATACCACCAAACCGGCCAAAAAGAAGCGGCGACACCCTAGCGGTTCTCAAGACCGACGAGGCCGAGGAAACGGCAGCTCTTCCGGCGACCATCATCACGTAGCTGACGAGAAAAGCAGAGACAAGCGAAAGTCTGCTCAGCAGCGCCAACACGGCCGACGCGACTCCTCGCATGATTCTCGCGGCGGTTCGGATGACGTGCCTATGGTAGACCCCACGACTTTTCTCAAGAAGGATCAGCCGATTTTGGTCAAAATCAGTAAGGAGCCGATTGCCAATAAGGGCAGTCGGATCACGACGGATATCTCTCTTGCTGGAAGATTCTTGGTCTTGGTGCCGATGGCCAATTATGTGGCTGTTTCCAAGAAGATCATGTCTTTTAAAGAACGCCGTCGTTTGCGGGCTCTGGCAAAAAGTCTTTTGCCTGAAGGGTTTGGCGTTATCGTTCGAACCGTTGCAGACGGGCGAAGTGCAAAGGCATTGGACACAGATCTGAATCTTCTGATCGATAAGTGGAAAAAGCTTGAGCAGAAAATGCACACGGGGCCCAAGCCTCCTTCGGTAGTCCACGAAGATGTGAATATGGTTTCCTCAATTATGAGAGACCTGTTTACCGAAGATTATGATCGCATTTTAATTGACGATCAGCGTCTGTACAGAAACTTAAAAGGATATGTTCAGGCGATTGCACCTCAACTGGCAGATAATGTGATACATCATCAAGATGAAAAGCCCGTTTTTGAAAAGGTTGGAATTGCCAACGCGGTTCAAGAAGCGTTTGAGGATCGCGTAAATCTACCATCGGGTGGATATCTGTTCATTGAGCAGACCGAAGCGATGCATGTGATTGACGTAAACTCAGGGCGTGCCGGTCGCGGACTTTCTCAGGAAGAAAATTCGCTGCGGGTAAATATTGAATCTGCCCGTGTGTTGTGTAAGCAGGTTAGGTTGAGAGATTTAGGCGGAATTATAGTGGTTGACTTCATTGACATGCGCAATGACAGGAATCGCCGTAAGGTTTATGACGCGCTCAAGACCGAGTTTAGGAAAGATCGCGCAGTTACCAAGGTTCTTCCCATGAGTGATTTTGGGCTCATCCAGATCACTAGGCAGCGATTACGACCTAGTATTACAAAAACATTTTCGCTTCCAGAGGGTGGAGAGAAGCTCCCACTCACCCATCGCGATAAAGGAACTGTACAGTATGTTGATGCAGGGCACGCCAGGATTGAACCGGTAGATCTGCGTTCGAAAGTTGAGGAGTGGATTGCTGATTTCAAGAATTCTGGACTTGGCGGTAAAGTGCGCTTAGTGGTTCACCCGTTCACAGCATTGTATTTCAAAGAAGGATTATTTTCAACCACCTTCAAATGGTATCTGAAATACGGTGTTCGTGTCAAGGTCGAAGAGGATTCTAAAGTTGATCCCCTTTCATTTCAGTTTTTTGAGGTGAAGTCCGGGAAAAACATCTCGAAGTTGCCTCGCAAACCGCAAGCAAAAAAGGAAGGGCGGAAGCCTCAAACCGACAATCGACGTGGTTCAAAAGGAGCTAAACGCTCTCATGACTCCAGGGATGGTGGAGAGCGTAAAGGGCGATCCTCTTCACAGAGTAGTAATTCAGGCCGAGGAAGGCGGCGACCAGAGGGAGCCGCTGGAGGTGGCTCTTCGGATTCTAATAGAAGGGGACGAGGCGCTGATTCAACGTCCCGCGATGGGGGTAGAGGCGATTCACGTCGAGATGATTCACGCCGCTCCGACTCGCGTCGTAGTGATTCCTCGTCCCGCGATGGGGGTAGAGAGGATTCACGCCGAGATGATTCACGTCGAGATGATTCACGTCGCTCCGATTCACGTAGAGATGATTCACGCCGCTCCGACTCGCGTCGTAGTGATTCCTCGTCCCGCGATGGGGGTAGAGATGATTCACGTCGAGATGATTCACGTCGAGATGATTCACGCCGAGATGATTCACGCCGAGATGATTCACGCCGCTCCGACTCGCGTCGTAGTGATTCCTCGTCCCGCGATGGGGCTAGAGATGATTCACGCCGAGATGATTCACGCCGCTCCGACTCGCGTCGTAGTGATTCCTCGTCCCGCGATGGGGATAGAGATGATTCACGCCGCTCCGACTCACGTCGTACTGATTCCTCATCCCGTGATGACTCACGTCAACAATCTTCCCGCGAAGCAACATTGCCCGCAGCGTCACCCGCAAAGGCAATTACTGAAAGCCCAGTTGAGAAGAAGATTGAGCCTCGGCCAGATTTGACTACTGGAATTACGCGTGCCGCGAAACCAGAGGCTGCGAAACCAAAGATGATCGCCTCAAAGCCAGAAGTGAAAAAGCTTGCGGCTGAAACGGCTACTCTTCCTGAACAGGTTAAAGAGGTCGTTGCTTCTGCGCCCAAGGCCGAAGTGAAAACTGAATCAGCTAGTGTTGAGAAGCCAAAGACCGTAAAGGCTAAGGCACCAACCAAGGTCAAAGCAAAAGCCAAAGCGCCGGCCGAGGCTAAAGAGTCAGCGAAAGAGAAGGCACCTGCTAAGGCGAAGGCACCTGCTAAGGCTAAGGCATCAGCGAAAGAGAAGGCACCAGCCAAGGCTAAGGCACCAGCGAAAGCGAAAGCACCAGCCAGGGCTAAGGCACCAGCGAAAGCGAAAGCACCAGCCAAGGCTAAAGCGCCTGAGAAAGCCAAGGCACCAGCCAAGGCTAAAGCGCCTGAGAAAGCCAAGGCACCAGCCAAGGCTAAAGCGCCTGAGAAAGCCAAGGCACCAGCTAAAACGAAACCAGCATCTAAAAAAGCTGCATCACCTGAGACAAAAAAGGCTTCAACCAGTCCTTCTCGAGTGTACACCATAGATCTGACTTCTAAAGCTCAAAATGCGGCCTCAAAAGGTGACGACTCAGACGGAGAGTAAGCGAACTGACGGGTGATTGGGTTTGACCTTGTTAGCCGATCTGCCGTGGTGTAGTGTTACATCATTCCCTGAATCTATGAGATTGCGTCTATTCACTGTTATGTGTTTTGTCTTGGTCGCCGATGCGCGCGCCCAGGTACCCTATGGACAGCAGGATATACCTTCCCAGAGAGCAGGTCTAATGATGTCTACATTGGACTTCAAGTTTGTTGGAAACGCACCCTCTGAGCTTGTGTTTGCCTTCACGAATCCAACCTACGGAGTCTTCTATAGCAGACAGGAGATCTTTTTCTCTTATACCCGTGGGGCGCAGGACCTTAGCGGTGGCGATCGTCTTGTACTTTCGGATGCCACTATGTCTGGTTGGGCGCCCGTTCGACCATTTAAAGGAGATACACCTAGGAAGCTAGATGTGTTTTTCCCTCTCGGATTAAACAGTGACTTCAGGAAAATCGTTCGGACCAAGGGATCGACTGAAATTGATGCCTTTGAATACACTGTTGTCGCAGTGGGAGCAGGCGTAGGTTTCGGAATAGAAACAGGTGCAGGATACCTTTCAGGGTATGCCCTTCCGTTCTTTGGTATCGCTTCTCGATCATTTGGAAATGATACAGATACGTCAGCCATCGTGACTGCAAACGCCGAATGGCTGTCTCGTCCATTTTTAGGCCGTTTTGGGGTCTCCGTTGGATATGGGTATAGATGGCAGAAGTGGTATTCAGATGTGGGCGATATTACGGGTGATTCTTTTGATTATGTTGGGTCAAAGCACACCGTGCGGATTGGTTTGTCATATTAGCAAGACCTTTTCTATGCTGATTGTCGTATTCTGACAATGTTGATTTCAGACGTACCATGCGAGGATGAAGACAGTACAGATCGTCAAGGAACTGGAGGCAGCTGTTGAGCAGCTCGGCCTCCGCGTGAGAAGGGAAAAGGGCAATTTTCGCGGTGGCTACTGTGTGCGCAATGAGGAAGAGTTTCTGATGTTGAACCGTGTTCATCCTCCGGAAGTCCATCTCGCCGTACTAGCGGATGCATTGAAAACGATGGACGTAGATTCAGTGTACTTAAGACCTTTGGTGAGGCAGGCGCTAGAAGATGCCTGGGCTCGAAATGACGTTATTGATATCAAAGCAGAGGATGGTGACTAAGTTGAGCTACGCCAAAGTGCGACTTCTTGGAACGGGGACCTCAACGGGAGTACCTGTTATCGATTGTTCTTGTCCAACGTGCACCTCTACCAACCCAAAAGACAACAGGTTGCGCTGTGCCGCGTATCTAGAAGTGGACGGAACACACATTTTAATTGATGTGGGCCCTGATTTTCGGCAGCAAGCCTTACGCTATGCGATTCCGGATATTGATGCTGTTCTCATCACACATCACCATTTTGATCATGTCTCTGGAATGGATGATTTACGACCGTATCTGTTCAAAAACAGGACGTCTATTCCTTGTCATGCCGTGAAGGGTTCGGCTGATGAAGTTCGCAGTATGTTTAGCTACATATTTAGGGATGGGACGTATCCAGGTGTTCCAAGACTGCATATGCATGACGTGACTGGTCCTTTCGATGTGCAAAGTAGATCGAAGGAAGAGGCACCTGTCCGGGTTATTCCTATTCCTGCTGTGCATGGATCATTGGACGTGCTTGGATATCGAGTGGGGAATTTCGCTTACATGACAGACGTCAGTGAAATTCCATTTGCATCCCGTTCATTGCTGGAAGGCCTCGAGGTCCTCGTTCTAGATGGTCTTCGTGATAAACCCCATCCTATGCACTTGACCATTGATCAATCGATTCAATTGGCAACAGAGATAGGGGCAAAGCAAACGTGGTTTACCCACATCGCTCATGACCTCACTCATAGTGAAATCGAGTTGAGAATGCCCGAGGGTATGGCTCCGGCGTACGACGGGTTGGAATGCACTGTTAGTTTATGAGAAAGGGGGCGGGCGCTTTCGCGCCCGCCCCCTTGATATATCTTCAATGTGAAGCCTATTTTCTACTCTCAGCACATGCGTGAGGGGTTATTTACCGACTAACTCCAGCCCCATTGTTTTGCCTTTGTCTACTGCCGGCACACCTCGTTCCATCCAAACAGGCGCCGGGGCATCCATCAAGTAATGATCAAAAAACTGCTGCATCCGAATTTGCCAATCACGACGGTCATCTAGGTCTGAAAGACCATGTCCTGCTCCATTGTAATTAAGCATCCAGACAGGTTGTCCTAACCGACGAAGGGCTACGAAATACTCTATACCTTGATACCAAGGGACGGCACCATCTTCGTCGTTGTGCATCATGAGCAGAGGTGTTTTAACCTTGTCGGCTTGAAAGAGAGGGGAGTTGTGGATATATCGTTGCTGAGCGTCCCACAACGTTCCACCTATGCGGCTTTGCGTGCGTTCATATTGGAACATGCGGCTCATTCCTGAGGCCCAGCGGATTCCACCGTATGCGGATGTCATGTTAGATACAGGCGCACCTGCTTCAGCGGCTGCAAAAAGATCTGTCTGAGTGACCATGTACGCAATTTGATAGCCTCCCCAGCTATGTCCTTGTGTCCCGATTCGATCTCGATCAACAAATCCTTGATCTATCAACGATGTGATGCCCGGCATAATGGCATTCATCGCACTTTCGCCAGGATATCCTGTTTTGTACGGAATATCCGGAACGAACAATAGGTAGCCACGGCTTACGTAAAAAGGGAAGTTGATACTTGAACCACCTGCAGAAGGAGTCCGGTGACTATGCAGGTTTTCTGAATACTTTTCGTAAAAGTATACCATCATCGGGTATTCGTTAGAGGCATCGAATCCTTCCGGCTTATAGAGAATTCCCTTAAGAGACTCTCCATCCAGAGAGGTCCATTCGTGCAACTCTGCCGTTCCCCAATTGAATTCCGACTGTTGCGGATTGACCTGAGATAGTTGTACTGGTTTCTCGAAGTCTCCATTGGTTACGTGCAAGTTGGGAAACTCCTGATAACTCTCTTTTGAAAAGAGATGAGTGTCGAGGTCTTCGGATGTTCTCCAAATACGATAGCGATGGGGACTCATGAAAACTTTCTTCGGCACATCCTCATCCAGATCCTGCTCCCAGTACCCTGATTCCATCGTATTTAGATTCAATGCGGTCAGGAGCCACTTATCCAGCGCCATACTGTTACGTTCTCGATCTATTTCCCTGTGGCCAAAACGGATTTGGTTTTCTCGGCCGTGGCCTCCGGTAATATTGCGATATACACCGTCGGGAGAAACTCCCCATAGATCATACTTGTCGTTGACTACAAATTCGACTTCTCCTTCCGTCCAGCCTTCGTTTCCGTATGCACTGGGTGCATAGGCGCGATCATCGAGGTCGTTAACCAGAGAGACGGGGAAGTTAGCAGTAAGGTCAAACACACGACCTGAGTCTGTCTCCACACCGACCCATACCGCGCGATCTCGATCCCAGTAGGTGAGATACGTTCCTTCCGGAGAAATGCTGGGAGAATATTGAATCGCCGTGAGGACTTGCCTACGATCACCCGTCGTCGCATCAATGATCCAGACATCATTATAGCCGGGCGAATCCCAGGATATTTCCTGACGATAGTTCATATTGGTGACGCCCATAAAGAAGGCGCCATCTCCGTCCTCGAAGCTACGAACAGTCGGAATATCAATATCGGCTAATTGCACAACGGCTTTTTCCGATACGTCCCACAAGGCCTGATAGGATCGATTTTGTTCACGACTGGCCTGAACCAGCTGCATAGGCTGCAAGAGTGGGTCTTTCCAATTCCATATGTCGAGACGGACTTTTTCTTCGTCTAGGATATCCTCATCCTCAACTTCTGGTTCAGGACGTGGAGCCGTTCCAAAAAACAATCGGTCACCAGAATCCGAAAACGAAAGCGAGCCATATTCGCTGATCCACCAACCCTTGGGAATACCTTCGGAGGATGTGGTTAGAATGCGAGAAGCCTGTCCGCCGTTCGCATAATAGGCCTCAAAAGCAGGTTGCTCAGCTTCAAAATCATGTTGGTTTGAGAGGAATGCTATTTGCTCTCCGTCTTGGGACACGGTTAATTGGACATAGTTGCCCTCGGCAATCAACAGATCGGACTCCTCCGTTCCGTCGGCACTGAACGCATACGCACCGTCCGTACTGCCTTCTTTTGTTTCTCGTAAGAACGCTCCGCCGTTTCCTTCTTCGGCAATTTCGTAGGAGGAGACGTGCTGGTAGGTCGTACTGGTCCCCGCGTTTAATTCTATGACTACCAGACTGGTGCCCTTCTTCTTGTCGGGTTTATCTTTTTCCTCTTCCTCTTCCTCTTCCTCTTCGGGTTCAACTTCCGTTTCAGCAGTAGTGGAATCAGCAGGCGTATCTTCTTTGCTGGCCTCTTCGGTTAGTTTGAAAGCCGCCAGTGCTCCACCTTCCAATGAAACCTTAAACGAAGTCACATCGGCAAACTTCTGAACTGAACCGCTGGATAGGTTCATGATGCCCAGAGAATCGGTCGGCATGTCTTTTTTTGCTACGTCATCTAGCTTTTTCTGGCGAACAGAATCAGCCTCAGCCACAATTTTGAACAAGACGAAATGGCTGTCTCCTGAAAAGAGTGCGCCGCTGGCGCGCGGGATACTGTACCGAGTTTTACCATCAGTGGAGGTGATCTGCAGAACTCCATCTCCCCGTGCTGGTGCCTCCACCCAAGATGCCCAATTGCCGTCTGCAGATAATCGGCTTGAAAACGTGATTGACTGGGTCCATTCGTTAATATCCTCGTGCTGAAGGGTCTTTTTTTCTTGAGCAAAAGTCGGAGCAACAATAAAAAAGATGGCAAAAAGGCACAGGATAGGAGTTTTTTTAATCATGACGAAGATTGGTCTCAAAGACAATAAGATGACAATTCGCACAGATAGTCGGGTTTAATTACATTCTTGTCAACCCCAGAAACACCACAATCATCATGGTTGTCGAGATTTCTATCCTCGATAACCTTGAGGTCAGGTCATGAAAGTATTGAAGTTGATTCTTGGAGTGCTGCTAAGCGCTCTTGTTCTCGCGGGCATCTTTGCCTTTGCGATGATCGGAAAAGGTGGTTCTGCTTTTGAGCAAACGTATTCCATGGAATACGATGACGCCATGGTTCCTTCTGATTCCAGGTCTCTTCAGCTCGGCAAATTCATTGCTGAATCTCACGGTTGTCAGGGTTGTCACGGGAAGGACTTTGAAGGATTGATTTTTGCAGATGCTCCGCCTTTTCTAGCGGTTGGTACCAACTTGACATCAGGAGCAGGGGGTATCGGGTCAACTTACTCAGATGCTGATTGGCTCAGATCTATCCGACATGGTGTGGCTCCCGATGGAAGGGGTCTTATGATTATGCCTTCGGAGGTCTACTATTATTTGAACGATCAAGAAGCAGGTGCCCTTGTAGCGTATTTGAAATCTCTAGATCCTGTGGACAACGAGTTACCCTCATTTGAGTTGAGGCCGCTCGGAAAACTAATCATGGGTGTGTCGGACGACATGTCCACCGCTCCCAATCATATGAGGGATGCGACGCGGATTGAAGCGGAAAGGGGAGTCACCGCCGAGTGGGGTGAGTATCGTTCGACCGTCATGTGTCAGGTTTGTCATGGTGGAGACATGCAAGGTGGTCAACCACCGGATCCTGAGTCAATGATGGCACCAGACATGCGTGTCGTAAAAAGCTGGGGCCTCGACGCCTTTCTGGAATTCTTTGAGGACGGTACGAATCCGTCTGGGGTGGTATCCAGCGCTCAGTTTATGCCTTGGGACAAGTTCAGTTATCTAGGCGAAGACGAATTGACCGCCATCTATATGTACCTCGAAACCCTTTAAGGGAAGATTTCAGGGGCGTTTCAGGACGGATACCCGGGAAATCCAGGAGTCTATTCCATCGAATGACACGTCAAAGGCGATGGAATCGCCAACGGCTATCGCCTTTCGAATGGAATCTTCCCGGAGTCCGAAAGGCATCGTCATGGCCATCATGAATCCGGGAATTTCATCATGTTGGACAACGGCCATTTGGCCGTCAGCGACGAGATCTATAATGATGCCAACGCCTCCATCATAGACCCGTACGTCCGTGATGGGCTCAGCCTCTTCAAATTTGGGGCCGCATCCAGCGATTCCAAAAATCAATAAAATGGGCAGTAAGGATCGTCTAATCATAGCTCTAGAATATCTCCGCGACGTGCAATGTTAAATCCAGCAGCAAGCACTTGGGCTGTTTCTGGGCTGTCTTCAAGTAATACCGGGTTGGTATGATTAAAGTGAATGAACATGACTTTTGCCCGGGTCTCTGCATCAGCATCGGCCAACAGGTTCATTGTATGCGTGGTCCATGGATGGGGAATTTTACTCATGTCTCGTCCTGGCAATTCACCGTCTGCGAAAAATGAACCATCAACTAAGGCAACATCCACATCAGCTAGGAACGCTTTCAACCCGGTATCCCATAGTTCCCAAGCGTCAATGTCAGGAATGAAACCGATTCTTCTGGTGGGCCCTTCTATGATATAGCCTACGACTTCTGTGTACTCTTGCCGATGAGGTACCAGAAAAGGGGTGACTGTTACCTGATCGGTTAGGACAACGGGTTCTAAGTGGGAAAGAGGCTCAAGAAGTATGTTTTCGTAATCAACGAGCTGTGACCAAGGACCGCTGGTAGACAGGTAGTCTCTCATTTTGGGCATGGCATATACTTTTACGTCCTGTGCTCCAATCGATTCATTACCGAGAAACATTAATCCTGTATAGTGTCCAATATGACCATGGGTCAGGAAAATACCGTCCGGAACCGTCGTTTTCCGAGGGCCGGCCAGTTGATCTAAATCATATAGCTGCTGTCGGAAATCTGGAGTGGCCTCGAACATCCACCGTTTATCTGAGGAAGGCTCAACCAAGCCGAGACTCACGGCAAGTCGTCTCAAAGAAGGGTCTTTCCATGCGGGATCGCTATGCGATCCCGCTTGAGGTTTGCCCCCGTCCTGTCCGATCCCAAGAATGGTAACGAAGGGGGTATCAGGAAGTGTATTCTCCTGAATAGGAGCCGGTCTTTCGTTCTGACATCCCGCCAGAATTAGTGTAATGAAGAGAAGGAATCGCATCATAATATGCTCTTTACGGCGCCACCGTCCACAACAACTGCTTGACCAGTAATGAAACTTGCACGCGCACTGAGAAGAAAGGTGGCCGCTGCTGCGAATTCGTCTTCCGTACCAATCCGCTTCAAAGCACTACTTGCAGCCCATCCGGCTTCGATCTCATCGATGGGAGTTCCAGTTTGGGCGTTCAATGACTCAGAAAGGTGGCTCAAGCGATCGGTTTTCGTGTATCCTGGTAGGATGGTATTTACGGTGATACCCTCAGGACCTATTTCTTCGGATAACCCTTTGGCAAACCCTTGAACACCTGCTCGCGACACGTTGGAGAGGTATAAAGATGTAATGGGTTGCTTAGCGGACAGCGACGAAACCATGAGGATGCTTGCATGATTGGCCGCAGAAACACGAAGGGCGGGCAGGGCGATTCGACACATATTAATTGTGCTAATCAGGTTGAGTTCTAGCGCACTTCGCCATGTTTTAGCATCTAGGTCATCAATGAGACCAGTAGGTGGACCACCAGCATTGGTTACGAGCAGGTTCAAACCACCAAATGCTTTTATCGTTTTGTCGATGGCGTGTCGAATGTCCTGTTCTTTCGTGACATCACAGACCAGCGGCAAAATATGATCTACGGCACAGCCCGTGACCTCTCGTAGCCATAGGGCAGCGTCGTGGATTCTATCCTGTCTTCGAGAGCAAATCGCAACTCGGCAACCTTCTTGTAGCAGTTCCTTAGCAATGGCCCTTCCAAGGCCGCTACTTGCACCTGCAACGAATGCTGTTTTTCCGTTTAGTCCAAGATCCATGTTTGTTTTATTCTAAGTATCTTAAACGATTATTCGTTTGTCTAAACCGCGAATTGAGCGGATGTTGCGAGTCAGTCGGACCTATTTACGTAATCGAACAGCAGAATGCGCAGAAAAGAACTCATCGTCGAGCGTAACATCATTAAAACGCAGCTGGCGCCCGCCGCCATTGGCCCTTATAGTCAGGCAGTGATGGTAGGCGATACCTTGTATTGCTCAGGACAGATTCCGATTGAGCCTAAAACCGGGCACATGGTGACCGAGGGAATTGAAGCTGAAACAGAGCAGGTCTTAGAAAATCTGGATGGCTTGCTGACTGCAGCTGGAATGTGCATGGACCATGTCGTCTCGTGTCGGGTGTACATGGTCGATATCAACGACTATGCCCAGATTAACGAGATATATGCCAGGTATTTTGGCGTGAACGCTCCAGCTCGAGAAGCTGTGCAGGTATGTGCCTTGCCAAGAGGCTCCCGGGTTGAAATTTCCTGCGTAGCTGTCCGCTAGATCGAGTCTTGGAGTTCGAGCCGGACTTTCAAAATGATGCTGAGATCATAGGATTTGCTGGCATCGAGGGTTGCAGGGTTTACCTGAAGAATAGCACCAAATTGTGGTTGCTCTAAAAATGAGCCAATATCTCTATTCGGCAATACACTCATATTGACCTCTCGAGTGGCAGAGAAAGACGAGATGTTGGCCACTTCAGTTGCGGATACTCCATTAGCAGTGAACTTGAGAATGGCCTGGTCCAGAAAGTCCATTTTTTCACTGATCGGGAAAAGCATGATGATTTCAGCAGAAATCAGTGTCGCTGATACTAGATCCGAAGGCTGAAATCCCTGACCCGTAATGAAGTCAGCAATGTTCAGTGAGCAATCACAATTCACGTCCTGAAGTCGGCCTGTTGAAAGATCATTACCGGAAAAGGTGAAATGAATAGATTCTCCCTGAACGGTGTCTGAAAACTCGTGTGTGAGAAAGATGGTATCACTCGTCAAGGCATCCACGTCACAGCCAGCTATGAAGACAAAGCAAGCGACAAGCAGTGAAAGGGGTAATCTGCGGGCTGTTCGGGACATGACGGGTACTCGTTTCCTTCAATGTGACGCAAAATGAATGTTCTTTCGTAACGAATCGAGTGTGGGTTCGTTTCTCAGTAATCCAAGAGTGATTGCATTGGGATAGATGGATCTAAGAGATTCCGGCCCTTCAGGAAGGACAGTTCGATGAGAAAACAGTATCCCACGAGTTGGGCGCCTGCAGATTCTACTAGGCGGTGGCTCGCCGCCGCCGTTCCCCCGGTTGCGATAACATCATCGTGAATTAATACACGATCCCCATCCGAGAGCGCATCGATATGCATTTCAATCGTATCGGTCCCGTATTCCAAGTCGTAGGTCTCTTGAAGAGTCGTATAGGGCAGCTTGCCCATTTTTCGGACTGGGACGAATCCTACATCCATTCGTTCTGCCAGCATGGCCCCCAGCAAAAAGCCTCGGGACTCAATGCCAATTACTTTCGTTATTCCTGCATCAGCCCAGCGCGCTGCCATAGTGTCCACGGCAAATCGCATAAGTTCATGGTCGGCAAGAATGGGGGTAATATCCTTGAATTGTATTCCCGGCTCTGGGAAATCAGGTACGTTTCGGACAGCAGATTTTAGTTTATCGAGCATAATCGGCTCTGGGCCTGTCAACGACCGTTTATGGTTGAGGAGATGCCTTTTTCAGATTCAGTCTTGTAGTCGCGTATGGCCCTGAAGATAGCACTTGCCAAATATGCTTGTCCGTCTTCAGAGGACATGAAAGCTGCTTCTCGAACGTTCGAGATGAATCCTAACTCGACGAGAATAGAAGGCATCGAAGCTCCATAAAGCACATAAAATCCGGCCTGTTTTACGCCTCTGCTCCGGCGGCCGACGCGATCTCGAAATTGGGTTTCTACCATCTCAGCAAGCATCTGACTTTGGCGCATAAACGCACTTTGGGCCAATGATTGCATGATGGCCAGACGTGTAGATATGGTTTCGTATTCCGACGTATCCTTCTCAAAACGAATCACTTCGTTCTCTCTATCCATCACCTTCTTGGCGGCATCAGATTTATGCATTCCAAGGAAATAGGTCTCTGTTCCACGGGCTCGCCGGTCTCCGGCTGAATTAGCATGAATGGATACAAACAGCTTACCCTCGGCCTGATTCGCCAAATGACCTCTCCCCTGAAGAGAAATGAATTGATCCGTATCCCGTGTGTAAACAACGTTCACACCCAACTGGTTTTCAAGGTAGGAGCCTAGTTTGCGCGCCACCGAAAGCACGACGTCTTTTTCACGGACGTTACCCGGACCAATAGCACCTGAGTCCTTCCCACCGTGCCCGGCATCAATAACTATAGTATCTAGAGTCCATCGGTCTGCCGAGCCGGACGAAAGGTCGGGGGCATAGGCAATACTGATTAATACATCTTCAGATGCGTGATCCCGATAGGCTGTCACGTTTACGTCCGTCCGCTTCAAATCGAATCGAAGTAGAATATCACGTCCTACCTGATCTACAGTATAGGTGGAAACCGGACCCGCTGGATCATCCAGCACGCTGGAACGAGAGAGCTCCGTGCGGATGAGCGTTACCTCAAACGTATTATCGTCCAGGAATTGGGGTAAACCATGTGCTGAAACATGGTCGGATGCGTGTATGCGAACGACATAACCATTTTTATCGGATCGTTCAGTAAACGATACCCGATCTATCCCGAAAATCGATCCGGATACGGAAATTGGCCCCAAAAACACTAATAGAGCACCCGTTAATAGAAATTGACGAGGTGATGTATTTAGCCGGCTCAAAAAATGAGATAATCGCATATCTGCCATGGTACAACTTTAATGCCAAAGCTTTTGATATAGAGAATGTTTCAATACGGCAGTAGCCAAACCAAAACAGGGCGGGGGCCTGCGGCCCCCGCCCTGTAAACACCTGGCAACAGAGCCAGTGCGAAATCCACGGTCGGAGGAGAACTCCAAAAGTGAATTCAAACCGGATCTGACAGCGACCCTCCCAAGCCGATTCTACCAGTCGTGCTTATTTGATTTCCCGAGTAGTCTATTTCTACGAGCTTCAATTATATCGTCTTTTGCTGATGACGGTTCGATAGCTCTAGCTTCTCAAGCTGGTTCTCTATTTAAGCTGTGCCGCCATCTGAATTTTGAATGTTCATAGCCCGTTTCTGTGAGTCCATCGGACCATTTCAGACTAAGGATTCCAGCGGTATTGCTCTAGGAGTTCACGAATACGGTTTTCAACGATTTCGTCTCTAAGCGATTCTCGCTCCTTCAGTCGCTCCTTGAGCTCAGTGAGGCGCAGGGACAACTGCTCAATTTCGACTCGTCGATTTTCCTGCTTCAGTTGGAAAATCTTTTCAAGTGCACTTCTGAGTTCAGCAGTCAATTTTTCTTGATCACTCCGTGTTTCTGCATCCCGAACAAGCATGGCTAGGTGATGGGTTTGCATTTCCATCTCATTTTCCCTGACCAGTTCGTCGTACAGGAATCGATTGTCATCCTGAATGTCATCGAGATATGATTCAAATTGTAGAACGGGGAACGACCTTGCTAATCGTACGGCATTTTCAGCCTCAACCGAAAGCTGACGTGCTAGCAGAGCCTGCTCAGGAACGGCCCCTGATTCAATTTTCAAGCGGATGTTCTCAACTTCAGCTGCCCGTTCGTTAAGGGCCTCGAAATATCCGCTGACTACAACATTGGTTGGTGCCGATCTTCGCTCTATCAAACGAAAAGGGATACTCTCTCTTGAGGAAAAGAAGACATTGAGAGTACCTTCTTCTAATACGGACTCCGGTGCCTCGATGAGTTTCCCCCCTGATATCATGTAGGCAACTCCGTTGAGCTCCATGATGGCACTTTCATCGCCCCAGAATTGGACCATGGTTTTGTCGTTCAAGTCCATCAAGGACTTAGGGAGATCTTCAGTGGCCACTTTCTTGCCGTCAATAAAGACGGTCCCTTTTTCGATAGAGATTTTGTACTGTTTTTGAGCAAAATCAGGGGTTTGTGCGATGGCGGTGGTCTGCACGATGGCAAATAGCGCGAAACCGGTAAGTATAGTCTGTATAGTTCTTTTCATAGTCATTCCTCCAACCGTGTAATGGTCGAGAGCTCCCTTTCGTATGTGCTAGTTATTGGATCCGGCTGTTTGGAAGCCTCGATTCTGAGACGTTGGAAGTACTTCGAGTGGAAGTGCTCCAGATCCCCAATCGGTTCCATTAGACGGGTTCAAAGTGATTATGCGACGATGTAGATTTGGGAGGGAAGAATCGTCATCCCAAGCCAAGCGGGACTGTCGCTCGCTGGCTTGACGCAATGCGTTTTGTCTTGGTGGAACGTAGCGGTATAAAGATTCCGGAGGTACCACTGAATCATCAGCGAGTGCACTTGGCGCGGAGGCCGGCACTTGATTTGATGAACCCCCAATCCAGCCCATGCCGACTCCAAATAAAATGGCGGCTGCAAGGGATAGAGCTGGGATAAGAATTTTTTTAAGTGAATGAGTTCGGGCAATCGGCTTACGGTCGCGTCTTTTGAGCGTTAGATTTTCATCTGTACCCGCTGCAGCCGCAGCAATAATGTGATCTAGCACATCTTGGCTAGGACGCTCTTTCGCTCGATGATCAAGCCTGAACTTGGCTTCACTCAGAGCGGCATGCTCATCGCGAAGTTCCTCATCCTTGAGCAGCGATCGTAGATCGGTGCTCTGAGGTAATTCACCGTAGAGGTGGAGTAATATGTCTCGTTTGTCGTTTTTCATTTTATTCACCGACTTCCGTGAGATCCTTGATTTCTTCAGTAGACATCATGCGTCGCAGGTTTATCAGCGCGTAGCGCATGCGTCCGAGGGCTGTGTTAATGGAACACCCCGTGAGATCCGCAATCTCTCGAAATGTTAGATCTGCTTCGTGTCTGAGAAGGAGGACTTCCTTTTGCTCATTAGACAGTGCGTCGATACAGACTTTCAATACATCCGCCTGCTGGCTTAGGTGCATTTTAAAATCGGCAGCGGGCTCATGGTCTGGCAACCGTTCCCAATAAGAGGTTGCGTCGTCTTCGTTGGATCCGGGTACGTCCTGCCATTTCTTTCTGGCACGAAGATGGTCCAACGCGGCATTTCTGGCGATGCGCATGACCCAGGCCAGAAATTTTCCTTGAGTGGTATACGATCCCCGTTGTTTTGACAGGGCCGATATGACTCTCAAATACGTATCCTGAAACAGGTCATTGGCCACTTCGCGATTGCGCACCATTCCCAGCAGGTATCCGAATACCCGTTCTTGATGTCGGTTTACCAGCGTGTGAAAGGCGGCTTGGTCGCCGGATTCCACATACCTGGATACCAGAACTTCATCAGCTGGATGCATGGTAGGCAGTGAAGGTTAAAAGCAGTTCAATCCGGATCTCCAGAGCAGCGCACAGCTCAGATTTCCGCATTCTGCAGGTATAACGGGATGTCCTGCGAGATATTGTACGGATGACATCGAAAAAGAAACAACTAGACCCGAACGGAATGCCTATCGGTGGATTTTGAGCTGCTGACCTATCCGAATGGTGTTGGATGTCAGATTATTCCAACTCTTGATATTGGCTATGGACACGCCATATTGTTGCGAAATCTCAATCAGTGTATCTCCTCGCCGGATCGTGTGCGAAATGATCTTGGCTTGAGAGGAATAAATGGAAAGACGTTGATCCACCTTGATGTTGGACCCACGGATGTTATTCCATTGCCGGAGCTGAGAAACGGTTACGTCATGCTTTTGTGCTATACCGCTCAACGTATCTCCACGGCGGACCCGGTATGTTGCGGGACCACTGGGTGCTGCAGGGGCTGAGCGACCATCTGTATAAATGTTGATGGCCTGTCCCACTTTGATTTTGGATCCACTTAACCCATTCCAACCTCTGACTTTGGCCATGGAAACGTTGTGGCCATCCGCGATTTCGCTTAGCGTATCCCCACGTTTCACTTTGTACGTGATGCGCGTCTCTTTTGGTGGGGCAGGTGTTTCGGTCTTTGTAGCTTCGGTATCTGCAGAGGTAGTCCGGATACTAGCTTTCTGTATCGGGGTCGTCTCACTAGTAGACGGCGTCCGGTTTTCAGCTATAGCTTGCTGCACCAGAATCGGTGAAGTGGCTCTACGTCCGTATTGAACAGTGGACTCAGAAGCATCTGCAAACTGTGTCTCGGTCAAGTTGCTCTGGTAATCAGCAAACGGTACTACTAGTCGTTGACCGATTCGAATATTTGTTCTGGTCAATCCGTTTTTTTGCATGAGGCGAGATACTGACACGCCAAACTGAGATCCGATTCCACTCAACGTGTCTCCACGCTTTACGATGTATTCCCCTGACGGTCGTTTTGCAGACTCGGGGAGCGCATCGTAGGCAGCGATGAATCCGTCGTGAGATCCCAAGGGAATCCGGAGATAGAACGACCCCATGGTCGGAGGAAGTGATTCCTGCCTTAAATTTGGATTGAGTGCTTTTATCGTGGCCACATCGGTACTGGCCATACCCGCTATGTCAGACAAGGACAACATGCCCGTTACAGGGATCACGTGGTAAGCGTATTGAGGGCCCTCAGGCGGACGCTCCAATCCGTATGCCTCAGGGTTCGATGTAATCAGGGCTGTCGCAATAAAGAGGGGGACGTAGTTTCGGGTTTCTTTGGGGATATATGGATAGATATCCCAGTAAGTAGGTTTGGCTTTACCCGTTTTCTTCATGGCTCGCTTAATGCAGCGGTAGCTACAGTTATATCCAGCCAGCACCATGTGCCAGTCTTCATCATACTGGCGATACAGGTCTTTCATGTGGCGGGCAGCCGCTCGTGTGGCTAATTCAGGATCCATACGATCATCGACCCAGGCGTTAACATTCAAGTCGTAGGCTTTTCCAGTAGCGGCCATAAACTGCCACATGCCAGTAGCTCTTGCCCAGCTTCGGGCGCGGGGGTTCAGACCGGACTCGATCATGGCCAGATATTTTAGCTCATCCGGGATACCTTCCTCCGCAAAAATCTTCTCGACCATCGGGAAATACGTATCCGCCCGACCGAGCCAGACTTGCATCGACTCACGCCTGTCTCGCAGTAAAAATTGCATACTGCTTTCTACCAGCCTGTTCATCGTCATGGGGACTTCCGTACCCACGGGTTGTAGACCACTAGGAACAACATCCTCCAGAAGGGGATCTTCGACGACATCCATTGCAGCAAACGTAGCCTTCCTTAGCTCATAGATGTCTCCAAAAGCGGCAAATAGCGTGTCAGAGGGACCATAAACCCGTTCATGTTCTTCAACAAGTGATTTGTACACATGTAAAAAACGAGTGTCATCAACGACGTCATCGATCAATAATAAAGAGCCGAGCTCTTGGATGGCTAAGTCCAGAATGAATACGATGGCATCTTGGTCGCTCCGCGACTCCGCGGCCATGATGTCGCTCTGGAATCCATAGAGTGCAGACAATCTTTCCAAGTAGCCGGTATTACCAACTTCCGCTTCCATCGCGGAGCGAATGGGAATGGCTCCGGATGAGCGAATGTTGATTGGCTCAGGAGGGAGGACCTCAACTTTTCTGCTCTGTCCCGAGGCGGATGACGTCAGAAAAAGTAGAAAAAGGGTCAGGACAGTTATCGAACGCACGATTTGAGATCGGAAGATGGCCATTTCGATTACGGGCTACCAATAACGGATATAGATGATCGGCACTTAAAGTAACCTCTCACCATGTGAACCGGATCGTTTGAAGGATAGACGTTTAGCTGGAATGGAAAAAGATACGACACGGTTCCCTTGGTGTTGCAATAACACACTTCTCAAACGGGTAAAAATGATTTTCCGCTGGGACCGCTTAAAGAGGAATGTTGCCGTGCTTTTTGCGGGGGTTTGTCGCGACTTTGTTTTTTAGCATCTCTAGACCGCGAATAAGGCGTAATCGGGTAGTTGATGGCTCAATCACGTCATCCACAAAACCGTGTTCTGCAGCGACATACGGATTGGCAAAGCGATCTTTGTACTCTTCGGTGATTTGTTGTTCAGTGGCTGCAGGATCATCCGACTCGGCCAACTGCCTACGATAGATGATTTCAACGGCTCCTTTGGGGCCCATCACGGCAATTTCAGCTGTAGGCCATGCGAAATTCAGATCTCCACGTATATGTTTGGAGTTCATTACGTCATAGGCACCACCGTATGCCTTCCGCGTGATGACGGTGATCTTGGGGACCGTTGCCTCGCAGAAAGCATAGAGCAATTTGGCCCCGTTGCGGATAATGCCGCGCCACTCTTGATCCGTTCCAGGCATAAATCCAGGTACGTCTTCAAACACGAGTAGAGGAATATTGAAGGCATCGCAAAACCGAACAAATCGAGCCCCCTTTATAGAGGAGTCAATATCCAAAACGCCAGCTAACACCGCTGGGTTATTGGCTACAATACCGACAGGCTGCCCATTCATTCGGGCAAAACCAACAATAATATTGGGTGCGAAATCGGCATGGACCTCAAAGAAATGGCTTTCATCAACGATCATCCCAATGACCGAGCGCATTTCATAGGGTTTGTTCGGGTTGGAAGGGATGATTTCGTTGAGCGCAGCATCGGCACGGTCCACCTTATCTGCGGTGGGTTTGATAGGAGGAGCTTCCTCGCAATTAGATGGCAGATAGGAATGAAGCTCACGCAAGGCCATCAGGCATTCCGCTTCACTATTGCAGGCCATGTGGGCCACGCCACTTTTAGATGCATGCGTATCTGCTCCACCCAGTTCCTCACTCGTTACCTCTTCCTGCGTAACCGTCTTAACGACGTTCGGTCCCGTTACAAACATATAGCTGGATGAGCGGACCATAAAGATGAAATCAGTGATGGCCGGAGAATATACCGCTCCGCCCGCGCAGGGCCCCATAACGGCTGATAATTGTGGCACCACGCCTGAAGCCTGCGTGTTTAGCAGGAATATATCTGCGTATCCACCCAACGAAACGACTCCCTCCTGAATACGAGCACCACCCGAATCGTTCAAACCAATGATAGGGGCTCCGTTTTCAAGAGCCAGTTTCATGATTTTGATAATCTTCTGGGCATGGGCTTGTCCCAGAGAACCTCCGAAAACGGTAAAATCCTGACTGTATACGTATACGAGTCGACCCTCAATCGTGCCATATCCGGTCACCACTCCATCCCCGTACGGCCGGTTGTTTTCCAAACCGAAGTCGTGGGTTTGATGCCGTACAAACATGCCGAGTTCTTCGAATGAATCGTCATCCAGCAGGATTTCAATCCGTTCGCGAGCCGTGAGTTTGCCTTTTGCGTGTTGTCGGTCTATCCGGTCTTGACCACCTCCAAGCTTTGCTTCATCGCGCCGGTTGGCCAAGTCCTGGAGTAGATCTTTTTTGGAGTGCATGGGATAGGGCCAATTCAGTGATTCGGAAGGGGACGCCTCAGGCGCGGTCGCCTGAATATCGAGATTCAACAGCGTTGGTGAAATCTACAGCGGATTCTGAGTATATATCCACTTGATACATTCGGAAAACATGATCGGCTATGATTTCCGAAGCCGTTGTCCAATCCGGAGCCGATCCTAATTCGTTCATCGTAGCGTTGAATTTATTCTCATCACCATTAAATAAATCGTTAATGAATCGATTCTTGTGATTGATGCCTACACCAAGGACCACGATGGCCGGATCATGATACACTGAAGGCTGACCGGCTGTATTTGCTTCGTTTGGTTGAAACTGTTTCCAAAGGGGAACGGCAGCGTCCGGCGTTTCTGACTGTTGGATCGTGGTTGACTCCTCGGCGTCGTCTGAGACTTGATCTTTCTGACGAAATTTCTGCCAGAGAGGTACGTCTGAGCCTTCATCTTGTAAACCAACTGTCTGCTTTTCTGCGAGAGGCGCAGTTTTGACTTCTACATCTCCCGAATGAAGTACCTGTCGCAAAATGACATCCAGCGTTCCAACTGTGATTAACTGAGCAGATCGGGATTGAGCTGCGCTGGTGACGGCTGATGCGATGTCGCTGCGGCCTTTAGACGTATAAAACTGATAAACAAAGGCGACTGGCAAGCCGGGAGAGGACAACGCTACCATTTTGATGAGAGGCTGAAGCAGTTTGAGCCAATCTTCCGTGAGGTGATCTCGAGTGAATCGTTGATCTAGGTGGGAAACGGTTTTTTCGAAATCCGGCTTGAAAATTCTGAGTTCACCTTTTCGTTCCAGGTAGGCATCAACACCCATCCGCAGGTAAGGATAATCAGAAAAATAGCCTGTTTTTCGACGTACATCGTTGGCAGTGACCGAGTCTGCATCGTTAGGGAAAATGAAGCTCACCAATGTCTCAACAGGAGAGATCAAATAGTTCAGCACATTCTCTACGGCTTGTCGCACGATTTTTGAAAACTCTTCTGAAGGAAATCGAGCGGAAAGGGACATGGCCAGAATAGTCTGCCGAAGGGCGACATGAACCCGTTCGTCCTCTACATCAAACCATGCGGACTGGGTGGGCATGGACTGAATGGCTTCCAATTCTAGTTTTCTGTCTAGTGTACTGAGCAAGAAATGTCGGATGCTTTCCGGGATTTCTGCACTTGAAATAGCCGACCTAGACCGCGTTTCGCCTTCCGGAAACGCGGTCAGTATATGATTGATCTGATTTTGAATGGTTTGCTCGCGCATTCCTTTATCACTCTTTGTTGTTCGTGTACTCCTACGCCAAATCGGTACACAGGTTTGTGCAATTCCGAATCCCGTGCCTAATTGAATAGGATCTAATATGTAAAAACGGTGAAAGAGCCTAAGGATGGAATACAAACCAACTTCTGATCGTCTACACAGAGGCTGGCTCTGTTTGACAGTCCGAAAAACATTTTGACCCAACCCTTAAGGTATTTCTTAGGGGGCCGATAACTTTTTCGAGACGGACTCTGATTCATCCAGGATTTGTCTCAAGGCGGTTTGTCCTCAGGAAAAGCTCGGTCCCGTAAGGCCGGGCTTTTTCCATTTTTAGGAAGCCTACTTACCAACCGCCAATTTACAGGAATTTGTACGTGAAACGTCTTTTAGGATCTGCTTTCCTGCTGTTTCTCTTTGCAACACCCTCATTTGCACAGGACAGTAAGCCAGAAACACTCAATGTCTTTATAGACTGTGATCGCCGCTCATGTGACTTCGATTACATTCGCCGAGAAATTCCGTACGTCAACTACGTGAGAGACCGAGTCGGTTCTGATGTGCACGTACTCATTACCCAGCGTGGAACGGGATCTGGTGGAAGAGAATATGAAATGCAGTTTATGGGTCAGGAAGACCTATCTGTAATGGTTGATACGCTCACCTATTCAGCTGGCGTGACGGAGACGAACACGGAACGTCGAGAAGGAATGACTGAAACCCTAGCTCGTGGATTGGTCCGTTTCCTGATGACCACCACTATTGGAGATCGAATTATTGTTTCTGTACCCGTCTACGAAGAATCGGAGGCCCCAGAAATGGTACAGGTGATTAATGATCCTTGGAATTTTTGGGTATTCAACGTGAGCTTGAGCGGAGAGATGGACGGGGAGTCGAACCAAAAAGGCTACGAAGTTCAAGGGCGGATGTCTGCCGATCGCGTTACGGAAGATTGGAAAATCGGGCTTAGCGGTAGATTTCGGTACAATGAAAACGAGTACGACCTCTCTTCTGGAAAATTTACGACGACCAACGAAAGCGCTTGGGTCTATGGGCAGGTTGTGAAAAGTCTCAATGCCCACTGGTCGGCTGGACTTACTACGTATTCCAACACGTCATCGCGCAACAATACCAAGTTTGCCACCTCGCTTTCGCCAACCGTTGAGTACGCCGTATTTCCGTACTCACAGTCCTCGACAAGGGACTTTCGGTTTCGGTATGAGCTGAACTTTCGTCGCTACGAATACGACGAGATAACCGTCTACAATGAAACGACGCAGGTTTTAGTCCAAAATCAGCTTTCAGTCACCGCTAATTTCAGACAGCCTTGGGGTAATGCCCGCACGCGGATCTCTATCGAGTCGTTTGTGACAGACTTTGAGCAATCTATGTTTGACCTGTACAATATCAGTATGGGAAGTGAATTGAGTGTGCGAGTTGCCAAAGGGCTTTCGTTCAACGTTGGTGGGGAAGTAAAATGGGTCAAAGACCAGATTTGGTTGCCCCTGGAGACATCTGAAGACGAAGAAGTGCTCGTTGGGTCGAAAGCGTTGCCCACGGATATTGAGTTTGAGCTGCAATTCGGCTTCAGCTATCGCTTTGGATCGATCTACAATAATGTGGTGAATCCTCGATTTAACATGTTTGATTACTAGGCAGTAGGGAACCGTCCTACGCACCGAACCAAAGCTACTGACAGACTTGAAGCGAGTGCTATCCGATACTGGACTTAGCGGAACTAAGAAACCGTAGACCCGACTCGCCGGTGGGCAAGATGGCAGCCCCAGGGCCGGTTGAAGAAGTTAAGAGGTCTACATGGTGCTGATGGGGTCGACGCTGGGTGAGCGCCGACCCCTCGGGGTTTTTGGGATTTTGATTCAGCATTGGCAAGGCTTCATGCCTATATTTCTCGCCAATGTCTCGATATCGAATAATTCAGACTTGGACACGGATTCCAGGATACCTCCCTCATGAGTAACAAGAAGCGCTTAGGTGTTGGTTTTGTTGGTAGTGGATTCATCGCCCGATTCCACATTCTTTCTTTTCAGGCTGTCCGGGATGCGGACATCTTAGGAGTTTGGAGCCCTAATACTGAAAACGCGGAGTCTGCCGCCGCCTACGCCCGTGAAATGCGTGTGGGTGAGGCCAAAGCGTATGGGTCCATTACGGATATGATTGCCGATCCGGAGATTGATTGTCTCTGGATTTGTGGCCCCAACCACCGCCGTGTCGAGAATATGACCGAGATCGTGGATGCCTTGAAGCGCGGTTGCGGTGAGCTAGTAGGTATCGCCTGCGAAAAACCGCTTGCCAGAAATGTCGCTGAAGCCAATGAGGTCATTGCGCTAATTGAGCAGACCGATTTGCTGCATGGATATCTAGAAGACCAACTTTTCTCTCCTACGTTAACGCGTGGCAGGGAGATTGCTTGGAAAAGAGGGGCCGCTCTTAGCGGACGTCCTTATCTGGCTCGTGCTGCAGAAGAGCATTCCGGCCCTCACGCACCGTGGTTTTGGAGCGGTGAACATCAAGGAGGGGGAGTGCTCAATGACATGATGTGTCATTCAGTCGAAGTTGCTCGTTTTCTGTTGACCAGACCCGGAGCACCGCGCAGTTCGATTACACCCGTTTCCGTCAATTGTCAAATTGCTTCTCTGAAATGGAGCCGTCCTGAATACGCAGAGTTACTCAGAGAGAGGTACGGCCACGCGATTGATTATGGTAAACATCCTTCCGAGGATTTTGCCAGGGCTACGATTGAATATCGGGATGAGCAGGGACACCCTTTGATTGCAGAGATGACGACTTCCTGGAGCTTCGTCGGACCGGGACTCAGACTTTCGTCCGAGCTATTGGGCCCTGAGTATTCCTTAAGGGTCAACTCATTGGATTCGGGCGGTACCGTCTTTTTAAGTCGTGAAGTAACAGGTGGTGCTGGGGAGGATTTGGTTGAAAAGCAGAACGCCGAACAAGGTGATATGCCGTACGTGGGAAATGAAGCCGCTGAGTACGGGTACGAGGACGAGAATAGGTATATGATCCGTTGCTTCTTGGATGGTAAGCAGCCTTGGGAAAACTTCTATGATGGGCTCGAAGTCACCGAATTGTTGATGACGGCGTACATGAGTGCAGAAAAAGGATGCAAAATTGACTGGAAACCAGACAATCTGGATACCTACATACCTCCAGTAGCTAGAGGCGATTGGAATCCGGGAGCTGAGTAAGCGAGGAGTCGTTTTTTAGTTGTCCTGTCGTATGTTGAAAGCTGATTTTTCAATATTCGATGTGCACTATGCGACGCTTTCTAATTCTCTTTTCTGCGCTTCTTTTCGTGGCGGTTTCTGGTTCTGCCCAGCAAATTGATATGGATCTGTTCGAGGTGATGAAACCTCGAAATATTGGCCCTGCAGGTATGAGTGGTCGCGTGACGGCCATTGATGCTATCGTCAGTAATCCGGATGTAATCTACGCTGGAACAGCTTCTGGAGGTCTCTGGAAGTCGACTTCGGGTGGTACAAAATGGGACCCCATTTTTGACGAAGAACCGACTCACTCTATTGGTGCGGTAGCTATTTATCAGGCTAATCCGGATGTCGTATGGGTTGGAGCAGGTGAAGGGAATCCTCGCAATAGTCAGTCTGCCGGGAATGGGTTGTACCGCACAATTGACGGGGGCCAGTCCTGGACGTACCTGGGATTGGAAGACTCTAGAAACATCCACAGGATCGTACTAGACCCAACAAATTCGGATGTGGCGCTTATCGGCGTTCAGGGGCCAGCTTGGGGAGAAACCGAGGATCGAGGAGTATTTCGCACCACAGACGGTGGAAAAACCCTCGAAAAGGTCTTGTATGTGAACGAAAAGACCGGAATTGGGGACATGGTCATGGACCCGTCCAATCCAGATCATATCCTTGCGGCCATGTGGGAATTCCGTCGCTGGCCCTGGTTTTTTCACTCCGGCGGTGAAGGTTCTGGACTGTACGAAACATGGGATGGTGGAGAAACTTGGGAAGAAATCACCTCTGATGATGGGCTTCCAACAGGCGAACTCGGACGGATAGGCTTAGCGTTCGGTACGAACAATCCCGACGTGGTGTACGCATTGGTGGAAGCCAAAAAAAATGCGCTCTACCGTTCAGACGATGGGGGATCTTCCTGGCGCAAAATCAACGATGACAATAATGTGAATGGCCGCCCATTCTATTACGCTGACATATATGTCGACCCAGAAAATGAAAACCGGCTCTACAAAATTGAGACCTATATATACGTGAGCGAAGATGGCGGGAAGTCATTTCGTCAGTGGCAGCCTGGATATCAGTCAAATGGAGTTCACCCAGATCATCATGCGTTCTGGGTTTCTGCCACAGATCCAAGTTTTATCATTGAAGGAAATGATGGTGGAATGTCGATAACGCGGGACAAGGGGCAGACATGGCGCTTTGTGGAAAACCTGCCGGTAGCGCAGTTCTATCATATTAACGTGGACAACGAATTTCCGTATAACGTGATGGGCGGAATGCAGGATAATGGCTCCTGGGTTGGCCCAGGGTATGTCCTGAGATCGGGCGGAATCAGGAATTCATATTGGCAGGAAGTGGCATTTGGAGATGGTTTTGATGTTTCGCCAGATCCTGATAATTCTCGGTATGGATACGCCATGAGCCAGGGAGGCTCCATAAGCACCTTTGATAAGGAAACGGGCAACAGTTCAAGTATAAAGCCACGGCATCCGGATCCAGACGTGTTCCTTCGTTATAACTGGGATGCAGCCTTTGCGCAAAGCCCTCATGACGCATCTACCATCTATTACGGAAGTCAGTATCTACACAAATCCACCAACAAGGGGATGAGTTGGGAGGTTATTTCTCCAGATCTGACAACCAATGACCCTGAAAAACAGAAGCAGATGGTTTCAGGTGGGTTGACATATGATGCAACTCAAGCTGAAAATCATACCACGATAGTTTCCATCGGTGTCTCACCCGTGGAAGAGGGAATCCTGTGGGTCGGTACCGATGATGGTAACATTCAACTGAGTCGAGATGGCGGTGTATCTTGGACAGAGGTTGGGTCCCGAGTTAATGATGTAGCCGAGAAGTCTTGGGTACACCAGTTAAAGCCATCTCCGTTTAATGCGGCCGAAGTTGTGGCTGTATATGACGATCATCGCCAGAATAATTGGGAGCCTTACGTTTATCGGTCTCGAGATTGGGGTCGGTCGTGGCAGCGTCTCGTAGATGAGAACGATGTATACGGATTCGCCCTTTCCTATATCCAGGATCCAACCGAAGAAAACCTGGAGTTTATCGGGACTGAATTTGGGCTGTACGTTTCCATCGATGATGGAGCAAGCTGGACCAAGTGGACTCAAGGATATCCGACTGCTTCAACAATGGATTTGGCGATTCAAGAGCGCGAGGCGGATCTCGTGATAGGAACGTTTGGTCGAAGTGCCTGGGTATTGGATGATATTCGTCCCCTCCGCACACTGGCCTCCGAAGGGGCTTCCGTTCTGGATGAAGCAGTACGTGTGTTTCCAACTCCAACAGCCTATCAGGCATCGAATATTCAGGCTGAAGGGACCCGTTTCAAGGCAGATGCCATTTATGCAGGCCAGAATCGTGGAGCTGGAGCGCGGATTACCTATGCGGTGAATCCAGATGCCTATTCGCTGGAATCGACTGAGGAGAATGACACGGACGAAGAGAAGGCCGAAGCACCGGACGAAGTAAAGATTGAAATCCTCGAAAATGGTGAGGTAATTCGCACGTTCGATGGTCCCGCCAAAAAAGGCCTCAATCGAACCGGGTGGTCCATGGATCGAAAAGGTGTAAGGGGTCCAAGCCGGACGGCACCTCGTAAAAATGCTCCTGAACCGCGCGGAGCCGCCGTTCTTCCGGGCACCTATTTGGTTCGCGTCACCTATGGAGATACTTCTTCGGAAACACCCATCACCATTGAGTCTGATCCTAGATATGAAGTAGATCTTTTGGCGCTCAAGGAACGACAAGCGATGTACGCTGAGTACGAAAAAATGATAGTGGCCGCAGAGAAAATGATGTCGCGGGTTCGAGAAGCAAAAGAAATCGTTAGCACGGTAAATGCGAGTCTTGGCGACCGGGATGACGAGACCTCGAAAGAGCTCAAAAAGCACGGGAAAACAATAACTGATTCGCTATCTACTTTTCAGGACCTGTATTTCGGAGAGCAGGGCAAACAGGGGATCTACAGGGACCCGAATACGATTGGCTCTAAAGTAGGTGGGGCACGAGGTGCGATATTTTCAAGTAAGCGTCCTCCCAATACGCCCGAACAGTGGGCCATGTCTCACGCGCGTTTGGCGCTGGAAAACATGCTAGCGGATGTGAATGGGTTTCTTTCTGGAGATTGGACCGAATACGTTAGCGAGGTCACTGCTTCCGATGCGTTTCGTATTGATGCACTGGATGGGGTGGAAATAGAAAACGAATAATCGACCCGATGAGGCTACATCATGTTTCAATCAGCTACGTTTCAGAAATATCTACTACCAGGCTTTGTCTTTCAATCCATCATTATTGGTTGTGGATATGGTACGGGACGTGAATTGATTGAATGGTTTATGAGTCAGGGGCCTATTGGCGGGCTTTTAGGTATGTTGGTTTCCACTATCATTATGGGTGTGGTACTGGCATTCACCTTTGAATTGGGACGCCATTTCCATGCCTTTGATTATCGGGTCTTCATGCAGAAGCTACTTGGGAAAGCCTGGTTTGCTTTCGAGATAACCTACCTGGCCATGCTCGTACTGATCGTTTCAGTCATGGGGTCAGCCGCTGGAGAGCTTCTGAATCGCATGCTAGGCTGGCCTGAACTCGCCGGTATTATCGTGCTGATTACAGCTGTGGGTTGGATGTCCTTTTACGGAAACGAGCTCATTGAAAAAGTATTTTCTCTCTGGTCCGTCGTTTTATATCTGACTTTCTTTGGTGTCATCGCCGCCGCACTGTTCATGTTTAGCGATCGCATAGGGGAGGTTATCGTCCAATTCGATCCCGAGTCAAACTGGGTCATGAGCGGCATCAAGTACGCCGGGTACAATGTGGGCCTCGCTCCTGCTGCGTTCTTTGTATTGCGTCATCTTGAAACACGAAAAGAAGCCATGACGTCCGGACTCATTGCAGGGATGTTAGGTATGATTCCTGCTTTGTTTGTGTTTGTAGGAATGCTGGCGGTATATCCTGAGGTCCTTGGAGAGTCCATACCAGTAGACTTCCTGTTGACCACACTCGGGTGGCCATGGCTTCGAGTGTTGTTTCAGATCGTACTTTTTGGCACCCTGATTGAGACAGGGGTAGGTGTTATTCACGGATTCAACGAGCGCATTGCCGGGGTATATCACCAGAAAGGCAAAGAAATGCCTCGCGGATTGAGAATAGGTATTGCAGCTATTCTGTTACTCATCGCCATCTTTTTGGCTGATGCGATAGGAATCGTAGATCTAATCGCAAAAGGCTATGGCACGCTAACTTGGCTCTACTGGGTGGTCTTCTTGTTACCCGTTTTGATACTCGGAGTTAGGCACGTGTTTTTCTCGCAACGTTAGTTGAACAGGTCCGGGGATTTTCTTCGTTGGGTGGCCTGTTCGTACGAGTAGGCAAACCTGATCAAATCTGGTTCTGCGAAGAGTCTTCCGATAAAGGTCATCCCAACGGGAAGTCCTCCTTCGGTAAATCCGATGGGGACCTGAATGGCAGGGAGGCCGGACTGCGGAGATAAGTACTGGCTGTTATCTCCGGCTGGAGAGTCCCAATCACCAATTTCTCGCGCCGGATAGCTCCAGGTTGGGTAAACGAAGGCATCCAACTCATGTACGTCCATTGCGCTGAGCACCGTCTCCCGAAATGTAATATTTGGCTGATGAGTATAGAGGTCAGGGCATGGTGGCTCAGTCCATGCGGCCGTGAACTCGAGCGTGCCTTTGATGTAATCGGCGTACAGACCTGTCTCGATGATGTCGTTCAATGTACCGTATGGAAATGATGCCCCACGGGAAGCAAAGTATTGCTCGACATCGTTCTTGAAGACCTCGCACCAGATGTCCTCGCTCATCTCCAGATTTGGGATATCAAACGGATCGATAAGTATTGCACCGGCTGCCTCAAGATCCGAAACGGCCTCTTCCATACGCGCCAGAACATCCGCATTAGTTGAGTCCGGGCGCATATACCACCTGAATACTCCGATTCTGGCATCTTTAAGGCCATCTAGGTCTAGATAGTCCAAGTAGCTTTCAGGCATCTGACCTTCACTGCGAGCCGTTATGGGATCAGCCGGGTCGTGTCCAGCTATGACGTCCAACACTCTCGCTGCGTCCTCAACGGTGCGGGCCATCGGGCCACCAATGTCGTTGCGCAAATAGAGCGGTACAATGCCATCTCGGCTCGTGAGTCCCATGGTTGAACGGATTCCAACGAGCGCATTGTGGCTCGATGGCCCGCGAATCGAATTCCCGGTATCAGTGCCCAGTCCGATCAATCCTAGGTTAGCGGCAACGGCTGCTGCGGTTCCTCCACTTGAACCAGCGGGCACGCGGGATAAATCATAGGGGTTGCGGGTGGTGCCATCGATAGAGCTAACCGTTACGAAAGGAGAAAAGGCCCATTCAGCCATATTCGTTTTTCCGAGAATCACGGCTCCTGCCTCTCGAAGTCGTGCGACTTGCCAAGCATCGTCAGGCGGAAGGAGCCCTTCGAGGGCCTTCGAACCGGCAGTAGTTTGCAGGTCGAAAGTATCATAATTGTCCTTGATGACGACTGGAATTCCGTGCAGGGGCCTAAGAACACCGGTACGCCTAAATTCTTCGTCTAATTTGGCAGACGAAGCGATAGCACGCTCGTTTAAAATGATGAATGCATTAAGCGTATCATCATATTCGGCGATGCGTTCTAGGTATAACTCTGTTAACTGCTGCGCTGTAAGGGTACCGGCTTCGAAAGCTGTATGGACGTCAGAGACGGTCGTTTCTCTGACGTCAAAGGCTGGCGACGAACAGGCTGAAAGCACCAACAGGGAGAGACCTATAAAACTAATATGATTTTTCATCTTGGTGGGGCGATAGATTTTAAAAACTGGTCTGCTCCGGTGATCACACTAAAATTGTGATACATGTCAGGGTCTTCTTCCGATTCGAAAATGAGTATTTCTCCGGAATCAAGCATGTGACCACTATAGAAATATTCTGATTCATAGAGAAGAGTAGGCTCTCCAAAAACACTAACCCGCCCTGAAGCAGACAGACTTTGCTGCAGTAACCTGTTTTCGTTGTAGTCATTGAGCAACAGAGCCTTTGAATCTGTCGTCCAGGATTCTAGGATAAAAAAGTCTCCATCAAGGGACAGTCGTCCTATTCCATTCCGGGGCGAAACGGAAACCTGAGCATTCCCGTTCACAATGTGGGTGTAGGCTACCCGTTGACCATCGGGGCTAAACTGCCCATTTAACGCCTCCAGGCGCTGATCCAGAAACGGGGTAAATTCAGACGTATTGAGGTCCAGTAGCCCGAAGCGCTGCGCATCACTTTCAAAAGACGATGATGAGATCAGCAAAAAGTTAGCGTCAGGTGTCCAGTCGTTAATGGCGATGCTTTCCCTGTTCCCCATTGGAAACGAACGCCGTTGAGTTGGATCAGAAACCGAAATGATCTCAATATATTCTTCCCCATTCCTATCTGTGACGTAGGCGATTTGGTCCTCAGACGCAGAAAACGTCGGTTCTTCAATTAGAGGTTCCTGTATCAGGACCTCTTCATACGATGTGTAGGGATCCGAAATCAGCATCTCCATCGAGTTCTCGCCGACATCTCTAACGGTAACTACTGTGCCCTTTCCGGAGACGCCGAGAATTGTGCTGCTTGTAGACGTGAGGGTAACGGGAGCGTTATCCGGATCATTGAGCTTCCAGGCTCTAAAACTCTCTTCTTGCGGTTCGGGTTGATAGATGATCCAATGATTTGGGTGATATAAGACCGAATGCATATTTGCATTAAACAAGTTGACTTTAGGTCCCGTCATGGAAAGGGTGGCCAAATCAAAGGGTTGGGCTACAATCTGATCGCTATCCCACAAGGAATAAATGAGGTGACCGCTTGGTGCATATTTGGCATGAAGACCTCCGCTAATTACCAAGGTTGATTCACCCGTATCTCGATCTACTACACGAATCTCACTCTCTTGGTCGGCGGCGTCCATAATGGCCGTGTACAAAACGTATCTGGAATCAGGAAGGAGCTTGGGCCACCAATAAAAACGCTCGCCCTTCAACGTATCCGGTGATGCTACAACAGAAGACGGATCTCCATTTAGGTACAGTTCACGAATGACACCGTTTTGGGGGTCGATTAAAATGGAGTTATTGGAAGACCACTCGATATCTGAGTTAGCAGCCCCATCCAGCGTGGACAGTAGTTGCCCAGACGGGGAGTACAGATATAGGGATGTTGTACTCGCAACAGCAAGAGTCTCTCCGTCAGGCGAATATTCGACTGCCGACATTTCGTCTAAATCTGCTATTTTGAGAGTTTCTCCTGCCCTCAAATCTCTACGGAAGAGTCCGATCATTCCGGATGACGTATCCACTCCGTTGAAGACCACATACTGACCATCAGGCGAAAAATCAGGGTACCCTGCCTCTCTGACTTCTGGAAAAGTCAGCGTGAACCGAAAGGAATCCTGTGATTCAGGAGCGGGTGGGGATCCCGTCAATGATCCTGCAATGAACCCGCCTGTAAGCAGTAAGGCGCCCAAGGCGTAGGCCATCCAGGAAGGGAAGGTGGTCTTTTTCTCTGGCTCTTGAGCGAGTGTGTGGTGGGCCGAAGCTGAAATACTAGACACTCTTGAGGGACGATGAACTACGTTCTTTAAGTCCACAATGAGATCTGCTGCAGAGTTATATCGAGAGGACGCTTCTTTAGCAAAAAGCTTATTCGTGATCCATTCCAAGTCCATTGGTACGCCCGTACGCAATGCCGTCAATGGCTTGGGCTCCTCATTCATGATCGAATACACGATCGCTTGTTCGTAATCTCCTCCAAACGGCAGTGTGCCGGTAATCATTTCGTAGATCACGACGCCAAGCGCCCACAGATCCGTGCGGTGATCCACTTCGTTACCCCGTGCCTGCTCGGGACTCATGTAGGCTATCGTTCCCATGGTTGAGCCCATTCGGGTTAGCATGGTCGACTGAGCCGTTTTGGCTAATCCGAAGTCTAGCACTTTGGCTCGGGCATTTTTGTCGAGCATGACATTGGCTGACTTGATGTCCCGGTGCACAATGCCTTTTTCATGGGCTTCTTTGAGGGCTTCCGCAATTTCGGTGGCAATACGAATGGCTTCCTCAATGACCATGGGGCCTTCCTTGATCCGCGTTTCAAGGGGTTGTCCATCAATGAACTCCATGGCGATAAATGGCCTTAAATCATCACTGCTGGATCCTTCTGGAATCGCCTCATCGATTTCAAAAATGCTGGCAATGTGAGGATGATGGAGTTGTGCAGCAGCTTTTGCCTCTCGATAAAAACGAGTCCGGTCGTCCTGATTGGTCAAGGCGGTCGATGGGAGCAGCTTGAGCGCAACCGTTCGGTCTAGCTTCGTATCGGTTGCTTTATACACAATGCCCATGCCACCGCGGCCTATTTCGGCGTCGATGGTATAGTGGGAGAGTTTCGTACCGACCATAATCCTGAAGTGTGTGAGGGATGCCCAAATAACGGATAATATGCGTTAAACTCAATGAGTCTATGCTGCATTCGACCTTGAAACACATCCTGAATTGATAGCGGCGCTTGCCAATGCTGGATTCATCCTATATATAGAAGTAGACTTTCTTGCCGCTACTATTTTGATTATACCGAACGACCGCACTCCATGGGATTATCCAGATTCATCTCTTTTAGACTGACACTCGTACTTTTTGCACTGTTATTACCCCTATCTGCGCTAGCTCAGGAGTGGCATCCAGAACTGACAGAACAATGGGAGCCGGTTCCGGCCATCGTTGAGCCGGGCACGGGCACTTCCGCCCCTTCAGACGCCATTGTACTATTTGATGGGTCTAATTTGGATGCGTGGGAGTCCGTGCGTGGTGGTAATGCGGGATGGGTGGTTGCTGAAGGCGCCATGACGGTTTCTGCTGGAGTGGGTGATATCCGCACTCGGCAGCAGTTTCGCGATGTACAACTTCATATAGAGTGGAGGACGCCTGCTAAGGTCGAGGGAGACGGACAGGGGAGGGGAAACAGTGGTGTTTTCTTCCACGAGGTATACGAAGTTCAAGTATTGGATTCCTACGATAACACGACGTATCCAAACGGACAGGCTGCTTCAGTCTATAAGCAGCACATCCCACTTGTTAATGCTTCCCGAGGCCCAGGTGTCTGGCAGGTATATGACATCGTGTTTTCGTCCCCTGTCTTTGCCGGAGATGGCGACCTAGTCCGGCCTGCTTTTGTGACGGTATTCCACAATGGGGTGTTGGTTCAGAATCATGTCGAAGTAAAAGGTGATACGGCCTACATCGGCCTTCCTGAATACATTCCACATGGAGCGGGATCGATCAAGCTTCAAGACCATGGAAATCCGACTAGCTATCGCAATGTGTGGGTGCGCGAACTTTGATGAGAGGCTTTTACCTGATGTGAGTTACGTATTAAGACGTGAACAAGGAAGGTGGAAAGCCGTACATGAGCGCTTTGAAACTAATTAAAGACGCTCATGAAACTGAAAAGGACGCCGATACTGGCCCTGATGGTGATTTTCCTCACCGCTTGCGGTGCCAATGTTGCCGAACCCGAAGTTCAGATTACTGAAATCGCTGTCGGCGAAGGCATAGAAGCCGGATTTGGGTCGCAGGTATCCGTGCATTACACAGGATGGCTGTATGCGCCTGATTCAACCGGAAACAGAGGTTCGAAATTCGATAGTTCGGTGGATCGCGGTCAGCAATTCCAGTTTGCTATCGGTCTGGGACAGGTTATTCCTGGTTGGGACCAAGGTGTTTCAGGAATGAAAGTCGGCGGAAAACGTGAACTGGTTATTCCTCCAGAGCTTGCCTACGGCGATCGCGAAGGTGGCCCTATTCCGCCAAATTCAACACTGCTTTTTGAGATCGAATTGTTTGAGGTTGTCGATCTAGGTGGAGACTTGGAAATTGAAGACTTGGCTATTGGAGACGGTGCTGAAGCCACGCCAGGCATGCTACTTGACGTGCACTATACAGGTTGGCTGTACAACGCCGATTCTACGGATTTCAAAGGGACCAAATTTGATAGCTCGGTAGATCGTGGCGAAATGCTGGCTGGTTTGCCGATTGCAAGAAGCCGTGTCATTCCCGGTTGGGATTTAGGAATTCCAGGGATGAAAGTTGGGGGCAAACGTCGACTGACGATTCCGCCAAATCTTGCTTATGGAGATCGGGATCTAGGGGTTATTCCACCTAACTCAACACTGATTTTTGATGTTGAGTTATTTAACGTAATCGATCCAGAAGTCGCCGCTGCAGCCGCAGCAGAAAATGAAACCGCCGAGGAGGCAGAAAGCAATGAGTAACGAATTAATAATCGATGATCTAGTTGTAGGAGAAGGCGCAGAAGCTGTCTCTGGGAAGAACATCGAAGTACATTATACTGGTTGGTTGTTCGACGTTAACGCCGAAGATAACAAGGGTACCAAGTTCGATAGTTCAGTCGATCGTGGTCAGACCTTTTCCTTTCCTCTTGGTGGCGGTAGAGTCATTCAGGGATGGGATCAAGGCTTTGCTGGAATGAAGATCGGTGGCATGAGAAGATTGACCATTCCCCCGGAAATGGGATATGGTGCATATGGTGCCGGCGGGGTAATTGGCCCAAATGCTACGCTTATTTTTGACGTAGAGCTGATTGGCGTTGGATAAGCCATACGGTAGTAAGAAAAAAGGGGCGGGTGGCTATTGCCACCCGCCCCTTTTCTTTTGAAGGTCCTTTTAGGCTATATTTTCGGAAGCCAATTGTCCGGAAGGATATCCGCCAGTCGGAAAAAGGTCCAATAGCCCATCGTTTGAATCGCAGGGGATGCAGAAGGCAAGTCTACACCTGTTGAAGGATCGAAAAACGCCTGATAGTCGGGCAAAGTAATCCAGCTATTGTTTATGGTCATTTTCATGACCTCTGAAAGCTCAGAAATGGGCCAGTATCGGTCTATATATCGCTCCCATCGGGGGTCTCCACCATTGCCGAAATAAATCACGCGAACCCACCCGCCGAAATCCATTCGTTTTGCATCTCCAGGTTTACCGTCTAGTATGAGGGGCTGCGGAGTATTGTAAATTCCTTTCAATCCAGCTTCCAGAATGGGTGAATGATCTGAGGTCCCACCTGGGCCTTCCACGAAAAATGCGGCATATTCCTCTTTCTTGACGCGGTCATCAGCTAGTGATTTGTAGAAGTGTCTAGGTGATCCTTCAAAAGCCTTTTTCCTGTTCTTTCCCCAAGTTTTCGTGTCTTTAGATTTCTTCGGAGTGAGTTCGGTAAAGAGAGCATATCCCGACCATCCGTACCCAACTTGATTGCCGCCAAGAGAGAAGTCGTAAATCTTTATGGCATATCCCAACGATGGATTAATAAACTCAAAGGGCGCATTTGAGGTTACCGAAATAATATTGTTGGTGTCACTGTGAAAAATATTTAACACCTCTGGATTCACCACTTCGATGTCCCCTGAATTCTTAGTCCATGAGAAGGCTGTCGAGGTAAAGAAATCCATCAAGTCCTCTTCGCTGAGGGTAGAAGTACCCTGGGCAAGTTCGGGAGCGCTGTCCATTTGAATTCGGAGACCGTCTGTTTCTCCAACAGTAAAAACGCCAACGCCTAACAATCCGTTTTCCGTTGCGGCTACGACTTCAAACGTCGTGTGGGGTGGGGTATCAATGGAAAACCCCCCTTCGGCATCCGTAAATCCAGTAATCGTCGTATTCGATACAAACACGGTGGCATTTGCAACCGCTGTTCCGTCTGCGTCATATACTGTTCCAGTAACTTGTTGGGAAAGGACTGGAGTTGCTAGAAGCAGAAAAAGGGAAAGACAGGAAAGTAGCCGAGAAAAGGTAGACATCGGATCGAGAGTTTGAATTGCAGGTCAGTCTCATGCTATAAATAAAGTCATGAGCCGCCAAGATAGACACAGGCAATTACCGATGCCCTTCTCCCACATTCCCCACGCTCAGCGTAGTGGATTAAGCCACGTATCTAGGATAATTCCGGATTTAAACTGGTTTGCCCCATGTACAACAGAAGAGCTCGGGTAAAGAGGATGATACCGAACATTTCCATTCCTTCTTCTACCATGGTCATCATGTTGTACAGAAGCGAATCGCCATCCATGGGATCTCCTACAATCTCCATCCCAACGGCTCCTCCAACAAAGAGGCCGCCAGCAACGATGAATTGAATTAACGTTTTGCGGGGTAGCGATTTGAGAAATGACAAGAAGTAGATAGCAAAACCGAGCGCGATAACCGCTCCCCCGTAGGCCCATGTCGGGTCAGTTACGGAGTTGATCGACTCGTGCATGCCAGCGATTTCATCGATAGACAAAAAGCAAAAAACACCAAATAACATCATCCATCGGCCTGCCATGGAATCTCCATCTTCTCGCTTCTGACGCGTGATAATCCACAGGAAAAAGGTGGACACAACTAAGTTGAAGCCTGAAAACCAGGTTGGAAGATTATGCTCCTCGTTCACGTCGAATAGCTGAATCAGGTACCATGGGGCTTCTTCCACCCAGTAGTTGTACACATAGAACAGCGTATGAGCACATAGCAGGAAAGTAGCTGTAAATGCGAGAAGGCTGATCAGCTTTTGCTGATTAATCGGAAATCTGTATGAGGTATTGAGAGGCATGCCGGAAGTATCGGCAAATAACTGCTCAAATAAAAGATTCACTCTCTAGCTCGGGACATTTTTTAACGTAATGAATACAAGTTTTAAGGGCTTACATGACGTGGATTAGTTGATCAGATAAACAGTCGGTAGAACCGCTAATCAAGAGAGGGTTTCATTTTTGAAAAGGCAATCTTCTTGTTGGTGGCGTGACTCAGGTTTTGCTATTAGATTGTGAGCTTATGTTTCACTTTCTGGCCCACCAATTCGATGACGCGCATATTTACCGTCCTCGCCGTTCTGGCGCTTTTTGTTTTTGATTCCCAAGCTCAGTCTATCAATCCTTCTCTATATGAGGGATTGGACTATCGCCTGGTAGGCCCTTATCGCGGTGGTCGATCTGCCGCGGTCACTGGAGTTCCGGGAAAGCCATTACTCTACTATATGGGCACGACGGGCGGAGGAGTATGGAGAACCAAGGATGGAGGACAGTCCTGGTCTAACCTTTCGGACGGCTATTTCGGTGGTTCGATAGGAGCCGTTGCTGTTTCCGAGTGGGATAACAACGTCATTTATGTTGGTGGTGGCGAAAAGACAATCCGTGGCAACGTATCTCACGGATATGGTATGTGGAAGTCTACAGATGCCGGAAAAACATGGAAATCCATTGGCTTAGATGATTCTAGGCATATCTCCCGCATTCGGATTCACCCAAGGAATCCAGATCTTGTTTATGCATCCGTGATGGGACATCTAGCCGGTCCAAATGAAGAACGCGGTGTGTATCGCTCAAAAGACGGAGGAGATACATGGGAGAATATCCTTTATGTAAGTGATGAAGCAGGAGCCATGGATCTTGTAATGGATCCATCCAATCCCCGCGTTTTATATGCGTCTATGTGGGAGTTTTATCGTTCGCCCTACGAAATGTCCTCGGGAGGAGAGAACTCAGGCTTGCACCGATCCACGGATGGTGGTGACACGTGGGAGGAGTTAACCAATCAGGACAATGGTTTGCCGGGTGGCACTATTGGTATTATCGGAGTCGCTATTTCACCGGTCAATGCTGACCGCGTTTGGGCCATCATCGAACACGAAGATGGTGGTGTGTATCGAAGCGATAATGGAGGGGAATCCTGGAGACGGATTAACACCGACCGAAATCTGCGACAACGCGCCTGGTACTACACACGGATCTACGCCGGCACGCAGGATGAGGATGATGTGTGGGTACTCAATGTTGGGCTATGGCATTCCAAGGACGGTGGTTCAGAGTATGAGCGCGTCCGTACTCCGCATGGCGATCATCATGATTTTTGGATTGCCCCAGAAGACGCAGATCGACTTATTGTGGCTGATGATGGGGGTGGACAAGTCTCGTTTGATGGCGGGGAAAACTGGTCTACCTACATGAACCAACCAACTGCTCAATTCTACCGTGTTCATACAGACAATAATTTCCCGTATCGCATTTATGGCGGGCAACAGGACAATTCGACTGTTCGAATTCTACATACATCCACTGGACGTAGCGAGAGAGATTGGGAGTCTACAGCGGGAGGCGAAAGTGCTTGGTTGGCCTCTCACCCAAACGATCCTGACATCGTATATGGTGGATCCTACGGAGGATCATTTAGCGTAGTTAATCACCGAACAGGTCAGAGCCGATCTATCAATGTTTGGCCGGACAATCCGATGGGACACGGTGCTGAAGATTTCAAATATCGATTCCAGTGGAATTTCCCCATCATCATTTCTCGCCACAACTCCGATGCCGTGTTGGCCACCAGTCAGCACGTACATCGCTCAACAGATATGGGCCAGAGTTGGGATTTGATATCTCCCGATCTTACCCGAAATGACCCAACAACGCTTGGACCTTCCGGCGGACCCATCACGAAGGATAATACGGCCGTCGAATATTACGCCACCATTTTCACCCTAGCTGAAGGGGAAGAAGAAGGCGTCATTTGGACGGGTTCTGATGACGGTTTAGTGCACGTAACTAGAGACGGAGGTGCGACGTGGACGAATGTGACGCCTCCTGAAAAGATTTTCCCCGAGTGGATGATGGTAAACGATATGGTCGTGGACCCATTCAATCCTGGAGGACTCTACATGGCGGGTACCAAGTACAAATCGGATGATTTTACACCTTACCTGTACAAAACAGACGATTATGGGGCATCGTGGACTAAGATTACCGACGGGATTCCAGCGGATCATTTCACTCGGACGATCCAAGCAGATCCGGAGCGGCAGGGCCTTTTGTACGCCGGTACCGAGACGGGTATGTATATCTCTTTTGATGACGGAGCGTCATGGCAGTCCTTCCAGCAGAATCTTCCCATTGTCCCGATAACAGACCTGGAATGGCGGGATAATGACCTTGTCGTTGCTACGCAGGGTAGAGCATTCTGGATAATGGAAGATGTGATGCATTTGCATCACGTTTCAGCCGAAGACACTGAAAAGCCCTACACCTTCCATAGTCCGTATGTCGCGACGCTGGGTGCAGAAAATTCGGTGCGTCTGAGATATTGGTTTGCTGAGGATCAGGAGAAAGGTGATGTCACGATGCGCATTCTAGAGGAAGATGGGTCTATTATTAGAACCTATGATGATGTGGATGCCGAAGCAGGAGTGAACCAGTTCAATTGGAATATGGGTTACGAAGACGCAGAATCCTTCGACGGACTCGTTATGTGGGCTGGATCTGTGCGAGGACCACAGGCAGTTCCGGGTCGTTATCAGGCTCGCCTGATTGTAGGCGAAGATTCAACAACGGTTGGATTCGAAATTGCTCCTGATCCCAGATCTGACACTTCACTTGCCGACCTAGAGGAGAAGTTCGACTTCCTGATTGCGGTCCGAGACAAGCTATCCGAAACGCACAAAGCAATCAATCAGATTCGCTCTCTTCGTAATCAAGTAAATGATGTACTGGATCGTATTCCGGAAGACCATGTCGAGGCTGACACGATCAATGGCTTCGCCCAACACATGTTAGACGGCATGAAAGAGGTGGAGGAGGCGTTGTATCAGACGAAGAATCGCTCTGGTCAGGATCCACTGAATTTCCCGATTCGACTGAATAACAAATTGGCCGCAGTTGGGGGCGTTTCTTCTCGTGGTCACTTCCGCCCGACGGATCAGGCATATGCTGTCCGGGATGAACTGGTTGCGCAAATTGATGAATGGCTCACGAAGCTAGCAGATATCACTAGTTTCCAGATGAGCGATTTCGAGGAAATGGTTCAAAATGTGAGGCTTCCAGTGATCAAGTTGGATAGCTAACTATTTTCCAGCATTGACTTCTACATTCGGAAGTGCGTTCTGAAGCGCTTCTAAACCTTCAGGGGTTGCGGCTGTCTGCCATAGGTAGACAGCCGCAATGCTTTTCATGGGCTTGATATGCTCAAGAGCCTCATCATTCGTCTGCGTGTCATACACGTTGAGGTATTCTAAGAATTCGAGATTGATAAGACCCGATAATCCGGATCCATTTATGCTGGTTCTCGACAGGTCCAAGCGGGTCAGATGTTGAAAGCGGCCCATTTGGCTCACCTCTTGGTCGGTGACGTTGCTTCCACTGATATCAATCGAAATGATTTGCTGGGTCAACGAATCGATAGCAGAACTCCCCAAACAGGCGATATCATCACATTTAATTTCAAGAAAAGGTTCGGACTCAGCTACGTTTTTGACCCATGCGCCGTCAGCTTCTAACTGAGCTACGAGAAGTGAATCCGGCATGGGTACATCGAGCGCAAAGACGCCCGAGCGAATAGCTCCCAATCCATAAGCCGAAAGGATGGTGCGAACATTCAAGGACATGTCCATTTCCGCGATCGCTTGGTCGAATGATGCCCCGTTGGCGATCCACCATTTTAGTAGTTCAACATCCGCATGCGAGATGGGCTTTGCGTTAAAAGGAGGAGGCATTTGATCCTCATGCCCGTCCGGCAATGTAATTCTCTGTATGAGGAGACTTTCATTGGGTTTGCCAGCGACAAGCAGCGGTTCATCCCCATCATGAGCAGAAATCGCCTCTTCCGAGTGCAGTCGAAGCCTACCCTTGCCGCGATCGGCCCCATGACACGAAGCACACTTTTCATTCAGAATAGGCAGGACGATGCTCTCAAAAACAGAGACCATGGCGGCATCTGAAAGGTCAAACCGCTCGGACATCGGATCGGGAAAATCGCCGATCACGGCCTGAACAAATCCCGGAGCATACTCTGAAGAGAACCCATCTCCATGGGTCATTTTTCCTCCAATCTCACCGGCCGCCGTCATGCCAACTAGGATGCAGAACCAGGAGGCAAAAACTAAGGAGCGCTTTGGCATCTCGACACGGACGTAGAGCAAGATTGCAGCTAGGAGAGTGATAGCCATTCCGATCATTTTATGCAGAAATAAAACTTCGGTAGGATACCCACCCATCTGACCGAGCCAGAGTCCTGCAGCAACAGATTTGAGCGCGCCCCAAGATGCCAGTATCAGAGCGATATTAATGATGTTGTCTCCTTCTTTCAGCCAACCCACTCCCTTTAGAAACTCCAGAACCAGTCCAAAAATGAGGATGCCAATGGGTGCATGCACGAGTGCAGGATGTGCTCGTGCGAAAAACCGGGCCCAGCCTGGAGTTCGTCCGGTTGGGTCAATCCAGAAAAAGAAAAGGAGTAACAGAACCGATATAGCAATCAGATTCCATCGTGCAATGCGGGAGGTAATCATGTAGCGTTATGGTTAGCTCAAAATTTCGTGTATGACCCGACCACCCACATCAGTCAGACGGAAATCACGCCCCTGAAATGGAAATGTGAGCTTCTTATGGTCAAATCCGAGTTGATTCAAAATAGTAGCCTGAAGATCATGAACATGGGTCTGTCCACTAACGGCTTGGTATCCAATTTCGTCTGTCTCACCGAAGGTAAAGCCTTTCTTAATACCACCACCGGCCATCCACATGGTGTAAGCATCGCTGTGGTGATCTCGTCCGACAAAGGGATTATCCTGTCCAGATCGATTCTCAAGCATAGGGGTACGACCAAACTCTCCACCCCAAACAATGAGCGTCTCATCCAAAAGACCGCGGCGTTTAAGATCTAGGATGAGGGCGGTCATGGCTTGATCTGTTTCTTTGCAGCGATCTACAAATCCATGATTTAAGGCCTCTGACTCACCAGCACCATGCGAGTCCCATCCCCAATGGAACAGCTGTACAAAACGCACTCCTCGTTCTACGAGGCGTCGGGCTAGTAAACAATTGTTGGCAAATGAGAGCTCTCCTGGAGCCGTACCGTATTCCTGATGGATATAATCGGGTTCAGTAGTGATATCCATAGCCTCGGGCACGGACATCTGCATACGGAAGGCTAGTTCATATTGGGCGATACGCGTCAGGATTTCGGGATCCTGGGTTTCCTCGTATTGCTGTCGATTGATTTCGTTGATGGCATCAATGCTGGCTCTTCGTAGGTCTCTCGGAACGCCGTCTGGATCGGACAGGAATAAAACGGGATCGCCTTGTGATCTACACTGGATTCCTTGATAAACGGAAGGGAGGAATCCGCTGCCATACACTGAGGCCCCAGCACTTGGGGCGGCCGCCCCTGATATGAGAACGACAAATCCAGGCAGATTCTGGTTCTCCGACCCGAGACCATACACAGCCCACGAACCCAGGGACGGCCGCCCAAGACGTGGGCTCCCGGTATACATGAGCAATTGAGCCGGCGCATGATTGAACTCGTCCGTATGCATGGCCTTCAGAAAGGTGACTTCGTCTGCGACGCTTGAAAAATGCGGCAGATGGTTAGATATCCAGGCCCCTGAATCTCCATGTTGCTTAAAGCTTGCCTGAGGTCCCAACATTTTGGGGACTCCACGTATGAAAGCGAATCGTTTACCCTCAAGGAGTGATTCGGGAGTCTGTTGGCCGTCGAGCCGTTCGAGTAATGGTTTGTAATCGAATAACTCCAATTGAGAAGGAGCTCCTGCCATATGCAGGAATATTACGTTTTTCGCCTTTGGTGCAAAATGGGGAGGCTTCGGGGCGAGAGGATCATCAATCAAGAAGGGGTGCTGAGGCTGCGCTGCATAGGCGGCTGGACCAAGCATGGACGATAGGGCCGCTCCTCCAAGTCCTGCTGAGAACGACTTGAGGAAATGCCTGCGAGTTTGCAAATGGGCATATTTGAGTCTGGCTTCGTCTAGAATATTCATTCTTTTGTCAGGAATTCGTCCAGATTCATAATGGAGTTAGCTACTAGCGTGAGATCGGACTTAGCCTCTAGGTTTACGAGTACGTCGAGTGTTTCGTCCGTTGGTTCGTGAGTGAGTGCTATTGAATATCCGTATCGGATTTTGTCCCGCGTGGACCCGTCAAAAGTCTCCATTCGATCAGCCAGTCCTTGGGCTGCTTCCCAAAAGGCAGGGTCATTCAGCGTCACAAGTGCTTGTAAGGGCGTATTGGTTCGGATACGTCTAGAGACACACAATTCACGAGTTGGGACATCGAAAGTGGCCATAGACGGGTAGGGTCCCGTCCGACGCCAGTAGGTATACACGGCTCGTCGATATCGGTCTTCTCCCTCAGCAGTTTTCCAGAACAGCCCGTTGTACGGATTCTTCCAGATCCCATCTGGCTGCGGGGGCATGACGGAAGGACCAAACTGTTTGTCCGAAAGAAGGCCACTCACGGCCAAAGCCTGATCCCGAATTTGTTCAGCGCTGAGGCGAAACCGAGGACCACGAGATAATGTCTTATTGCGAGGATCTAACTCGAGTTTTTCTGCGGTGACGTCGGAGGCTTGTCGGTAGGTGGCAGAAAGCACCATTTCTTTTAATAGCCCTTTGACACTCCACGCAAGATCGTCCTGAAAATGAACGGCTAGCCAATCTAGGAGCTCTGGGTGCGAAGGAGGAATACCGACAGTGCCGAAATCATCGGACGACTCGACAATTCCGAGGCCAAACAACTGCTCCCAGAGTCTGTTAACCATAACCCGAGAGGTGAGCGGATTGTCTGCGGACATGATCCACTGTGCGAAGCCCATTCTGTTGGCCGGACCATTGAGCTTGGGTAGGGCAAGGGGAACGCCCGGTTCAACGACGTCCGTCTGGATGAGAAAATTACCTCTTTCCATAATCCGTGTAGCCCGCCGTTCGTCTTCAGGCAATTCCCTCATAACGGGCGTGATGGTTGGAGCCAGATCGTGCAGCTTTTTGGTAAGCTCACTTCTCGTTTTTCTGAGATCCTCAGTAGAAGGATCTACATCTGCAAAACGATCTCTCAAAAAAGCCCGTTGATGTGGAGTGCGGAGTGAATCAGCAATAGCTGCAATGCGCCGAACTTCGTTTTGAGCGGTGGTGGACAGTTTTCCCGATACCGTTGGATCGTCGAGAGATTGCTCCCAAACGAGGCGCTGCTGCCGAATTTCTGGCGTTGAAACCGTAGCTACGATCTGCTCGCCAACGGATGATAGGTCGGCCTGCAACTGGCTAGCTTCTGTGCGGTGCGCCGACTCAAATTCTCTTAGTAAAGGTTCTTCGTTTGGCTGGTCCCAATCCGCCGTGTTATTGAACAGGGCAAACGAGGCATAAAAGTCCTCCTGAACAAACGGATCGTACGGGTGGCCGTGGCATTGGACGCATGCCATGGTGGTTCCTTGAAAGACTTCCCATGTGGTGTTTACTCTATCCACGACGGCTGCAATACGATGCTCCTCATCGTCTGTACCGCCCTCTTCGTTGGTCATCGCATTTCGATTGAAGGCTGTCGCAATTAGCTGATTTGTCGTGGGATCAGGAAAAAGATCTCCAGCCAATTGCTCGATCGTGAATTGATCGTATGGCATATCGCTATTAAAGGCGTTGATTAGCCAATCTCGGTATCTCCAAATAGAACGGGCACGGTCGGCTTCATATCCTTTGGTGTCTGCGTATCGGGCTAGATCCAACCAGAGGGCTGCCCAGCGTTCTCCGAACTGAGGAGAACTGAGGAGCTCATCAACCAACCGCTCATAATCGTCGGTTGCACACAGCGATTCTACTTGGTCGAGTGAAGGAGGCAAACCAGTAAGGTCGAGACTTACTCTTCTCGCAAGAACCGTGCAGGATGCTTCCTCCGCAGGGGAAAGACCCATTTTGTCCAGTTTTTGGACCACAAAAGCATCAATTGGTGAGCGAATCCAATCGTTATTTATGTCAGGATCAGTTTTTACGGGGCGTTCATAGGCCCAATGGCGGTCCCAATTGGCTCCCTGCTCAATCCAGTTTCGAAGGAGTTCTATCTCATCTTCAGACAGCGGCTCATCATCCTTTGGCATGCGATCGGCAGGATTTGGGTGCGTCACTTTCATGATCATTGCACTTCCTGAGGCATTCCCTGGGATAATTGCGGGATCACCAGAGTCGCCGCCGAGCAGGGCTAAATCCCGAAATTGCAGATTCAGACCTGAATTTGTTTTGACTCCTCCGTGGCATGCCACGCAGCGATCATTGAGAACGGGCCGAATTTCAGTATTGAAATCGACCTTTTCACCGGCACAGCCAGATATCAGACTGGCAAACAGTATCCAAACGTATTTCCGCATGCCAAAGGATCGGAATCAGACCACATCATAGTCAAGGAGTCATTCAAGGAAACAAGGTGATCTGGCAATTGAAAATCCATATACTAAAACAGATATCATTAACCCTGGACGTTATGAACCGCCGTCAATTCGCTAGAACATCAGCCATTGTCTCCGCAGGAGCCACGCTTATGCCACGAGCACTTCACATCATTTCAAAACGAAGTATCTCGGATTTGGTCATCGGCCACGGCGACTTCCGGTACCGGGTGGATCAGGAGTGGGGAAATCTGGACCCCATGGCTCACCCCGTCAAAAACTGCCATGAAATGGTACAGGATCGGTCTGGTCGACTCATTATGATCACGGATGAAGTGAAGAACAACATTCTAATTTATGATCGGAGTGGGAAGTTAGTTAGCAGCTGGGGTACTACGTTTCCGTATGGACACGGACTGACGCTCTCGGACGAAGGGGATGCTGAATATTTGTGGATCTGTGACAATGGTTTTGACGGAAATGCACAGGTCGTCAAGACCACGTTGGATGGCAAGGAGGTCATGCGCCTAGCCAATCCCAAGACGTTTGGTGAGTATGGCGAAGAGGATAATTTTTATCCGACCGAAACGGCTGTTGCAGCCAACGGCGATATATATGTGGCTGATGGGTACGGGTCACAGTGGATTCTTCAGTATGCATCGGATGGGACGTTTATTCGGAAATTTGGTGGAAGAGGAGATGGGGACAGCCAGTTTTCAACGGCTCATGGTGTCTGTATTGACTCTCGCGGGAAAGGAGATCCAACATTGATGATTACCTCTCGGGGGCACAATGCTTTTAAACGGTATTCGATGGATGGAGCGTACCTGGAGACCCTGTTTTTACCGGGAGCATTCGTTTGTCGGGCCGTGATTGATGACGATATCCTGTATTCAGGGGTTTGTTGGTCACGTTTGAAGTACCTGAACCAGACACCTAACTCTGGATTTGTAACCATTTTGGATGCTTCAGGGACCGTGGTATCGAATCCGGGTGGAACTCAACCCGAGTACAGAGATGGGGAGCTACAGCTCATGCTTCAGCAGGAAGACCTGTTTCATCATTGCCACGACGTTTGCGTCGATTCAGACAAAAACCTCTACGTATGTCAGTGGAATGCTGAACAATCCTACCCTATCAAACTGGAGCGGATATAGCCCATGGGGATCTTGGAAAAGAAGAACAGGCGGATCCTAGGACTGATTGTTCTCGCGGTCGTCATTGTCTATCGCATGTTCAGAGACCCCGTAAGTCCTACCGTATCTAAGAGTACTGAACAGGGGGGAATAATGGGTTCGATGGCTGACTATGCCCTAACAGTCGCCGGTATGTTTGTACTGGGCCATGAGGTCCAAAGCTTTCAGGAATGTGGGGACGCTGCTTCAGAGTCTCTTTGGATTAATGACCTCACGGATTCGGTTGAAGGTCTATATGCTGAGACAGAAAATCCTGCCGAACCGTATGATGCTGTTTTTGGATCAGTAAGTATGCGGCGAGAAGAAGCTCCAGAAGATGGGTTTGGAGCTGATTATGCTGGAACAGCAGTGATCACTCGTATTAATTACTGGCCGTTGGAAGGGTTCAATTGTGCCTATGATTGGGATGCTTTTGATTTTCAAGCGTTTGGAAATGAGCCTTTCTGGAGGGCACGCTTAGCCGAAGGCAAGGTAGTGCTAACTACACCGGAGGGAGAGCAAACGTTTGAAGTTGATGCGCACCGATGGCCACTCTCGAACACGGACAAAACCTTTGTTTTATCGGCATCTGACGAAGAGTGCCGCGATACCATGACGGGTACCTTTTATGGCGAATCGGTTGAGCTTTTTGTCGGGGAATCTCGGTGGAAGGGCTGTGGACACTGGGGCCTGGGTAAATAAAAAGCGGGTCCGGCTTTCGCCGGACCCGCTCCTTTGCTCACTTAGATACTCAGTGTTGAATAAGCTAAGTGGCGCTATCCTCTACCCAGGATATTAAGTTTAGTTATTTGTGATCGTGTAGGTGACGGTGCGGACATAGTTGTCAGGCTCGGCTTCGACTGTAGCGACAGCTTCGTAGTTCAAGCCCAGTCCGTTTTCATTTACGTCATCGATCTTATGTACGAGATCCACTGATTTTTCTGAGAGACTTTTTTTGCCCTTTGACTGTGCGTCTTTTGGAGCGCCCATCGTTGCATACAGCGTAAGACCTTTACTCATGTCTTTATCTAGCTTGGCGGAGATTTTCTTGTCGTCGCCGTTTGCGGTAACCGCATAGGTCGCGGAAGCAGTTGCAGCGTCAGGAGCTTGACCGGCCGTCGCAGCGGCAATCGTCATGTTGATCGTTCCCTGAACAGAGATGACGGCGATTTCAGCCACATTAATGGTGACTTGCTGTGTGGCTTTGTTGCTCTGGGCCATAGCGGTTGTGGAGAAAGCGAGGGCGAGTAGGGTAAGGGCAAGGAGATTTTTCATAGCGTGACCTGTTGGGTAAAGTGTTAACGAGTGGCTCTCGTCGAAAGCATCTGTGAGTTACGGTTGTGCCAGAGAACTACAATCCGCATGCCGGAAGACACGGAAAGGACAAAATCGGTCCAAACAGGCGAACAACGATGATCACTCCTCCTTCTCCCCGCGCTCGAGTGTTTCGTCAGCAAAACAATAGTGGTTTGCTAACATCACAAATTGTAGGGTCTCGCCGATAAATGGGGAATAAATTGGGATGATGGGCATATACTTCTTCTCTCGTATACTTTGCTCCACTTACATCCATTCAGTTTATCCTGAAAAGATGACGACAAACTCCACATCAAAAATGAAAAAGGAACTGGGCCTATTTGATGTTTGGGCCTTGGCCGCCGGTGCAACGTTGAGCGGTGGTTTCTTTCTGCTGCCAGGAATTGCAGCTGCAAGTGCAGGTCATTCCGTGCCTCTCGCCTATCTGATCGCTGCTTTGTTCTTGCTGCCCGGGCTATTGGCAAAAGCAGAATTAGCTACGGCAATGCCTCGTTCGGGAGGAGTCTACTTTTTCCTAGATCGATCGATGGGGCCTTTGTGGGGGACTATGACCGGTTTTGGTACGTGGATATCACTCGTTTTAAAAACGGCTTTCGCACTCGTGGGAGTGGGGGCATACATAGGCATCTTTTTTCCTGATTTGCCTATTGAGCCCGTTGCAGCTGGGCTCGCGCTGGTATTTGGCGTCCTGAATATGTTTGGGGCCAAAAAAACGGGTACGGCTCAAGCACTTGTAGTAATTGGTCTAATGCTCCTGATCGCTTGGTTTACTGGGTTTGGCTTGTTTAAGGTAGAGCTTGGTTCGTTGAGTGATATGCTCGCGACTGAATCAGGAAGCCTGTTTTCAACAGCCGGTCTACTCATCGTTTCCTATATGGGTTTGACTAAAGTGGCGAGTGTGGCCGGCGAGGTGAAAAATCCAGATCGGAATTTACCACTTGGCATGTTACTCGCATTTTTAACCGCTATTGTATGCTACGTCGTTGGGACGGAAGTCATGATTGCAGCGGTAGGTGTGGAAGTGCTTGGGGCGAATGGAGGTGATTTAACACCTGTGGCCACCGTAGCGGATGCCCTTTTTGGTAACGCTGGCAAAATTGTGATGACGATTGCATCGGTATTGGCCGGTTTTGCGCTTATAAACGCTGGAATTATGAGTGCCTCCAGGTATCCTATGGCCATGAGTAGAGATAATCTACTTCCTGAACCATTAGGCCGCGTTTCACCTAAAACATCCTCCCCAATCATATCTGTGATCTTCACCGTCGCAGTTATGTTGTTGTTTTTAACCGTGTTCAACCCGGTCAAGTTGGCCAAGCTAGCCTCTGCTTTTCAATTGCTCATGTTTGCTATGAGTACGATGGCCGTGATTGTTATGCGAGAAGCACGCCTCGCTTCCTATGATCCTGGGTTCAAGAGCCCATTCTATCCCTGGTTGCAAATTATTGGTATTGTGGCTTCGTTCTGGCTGATCTTTCAAATGGGATATTTATCGATCGGGTTTACTCTTGGTCTTCTTTGGTTTGGAGCTTTGTGGTACAAGTATTACGCCTCGGATCGAGTCCAGAGAAGTGGAGCGATATTCAATATTTTTGAGCGTCTGGGAAGAAGTAGCACCGACGGTTTAGATCGTGAGCTAAGGGGCATTTTGAAGGAGAAGGGTCTGAGAACAGACGATCCATTTGACGAGATCGTTGCGCGAAGTTTTGTGATTGATATTGCCTATTCGACTTCTTTTGAAGATATCGTTGAAGGTGCTGCGGCCTTGCTTGCTGGACGTATTCCAATGACGGCTCATAACATATCCAGAAAATTTCTGGAAGGAACCCGTCTGGGTGCCACGCCGGTTACGAAAGGCGTAGCGCTACCCCATATGAGTATAGAAGGGCTTTCTAACGCTGAATTGGTCATTGTCCGTGCTAAAGAAGGTATTACCTTGCAGGCACCTGATCTTGAATTGAGTCCTGAAAAACCTGATTCCACCGTTGAAGCGATCTTTTTCTTGATTAGTCCAAAGGAGAATCCAGGACAACACTTACGCATTCTTGCACAGATCGCACGACTCGTGGATGGTGATACCTTTAACGAAGAGTGGCAGTCCGCTGCGGATGAGCTTCAACTGAAGGAAGTACTACTTATGCAGGAGAACTTCCTCTTTATTACGCTAAGGTGCGATTCTAAAGCGGCCGTTTTGATTGGCAAGTCGCTCAAAGAGATTGATCTGCCACCAGGGAATCTGATTCCTGTTGTTCGCCGTGGTCACAAGAACATAATTCCCCAAGGGGAGACCGTTCTGGAAGAAGGAGACCGACTAACCATTTTAGGAGAGCCCGAAAGCTTAAAAGATATTCGGTCGCAATACTTCGCTGGTTAGATCAGTGCTTGGACTAGGCTAGAATGTCTTTTACAACGTGGCCGGATACATCGGTTAATCTAAATCGGCGCCCTTGATTCAGGTACGTCAGTTTTTGATGATCAAATCCTAACAAATGTAGCAATGTGGCCTGGAAATCATGTACGTGGACGGGATTGCTTGCGATATTGTATCCAAAATCATCCGTCTTGCCATAAACGGATCCTGCCTTAATACCCCCTCCAGCGACCCAGACAGAGAAGCATCGAGGATGATGGTCTCGTCCGTAGTTGGTTGGGGAGAGTCTGCCTTGCGAATAGCTCGTGCGACCAAATTCTCCTCCCCAGACGACTAGAGTATCTTCCAAAAGACCGCGCCGTTTCAGGTCTTTAATCAGCGCTGCAGAAGGCTGGTCGGTGTCCTTGGCCATGGTGGCAATGTCGTTTGGCAAGTTTCCATGTTGATCCCATCCTTGGTTGTAGAGTTGGATAAAGCGGACATCTCGTTCGGCCAAACGGCGAGCCAACAAACAATTTGCAGCGTATGTACCAGGAATGCGCGCTTTTTCACCATACAATTCGAAGACCTCGTCGGGCTCATCGGAAAGGTCCATCGCCTCGGGAACAGAGGTTTGCATCCGATACGCCATTTCGTACTGAGCAATCCGAGAATCGATTTCGGGGTCCATCACTCGTTCATGCTCTTTTTGGTTCAACTCTCGAAGTGCATCGAGCATACGCCGTCGACTTACACGCGAAAGACCTTCTGGATCTTTCAAGTAGAGAACCGGATCTACGCCACCTCGAAACTGCACACCTTGATGCAGAGAAGGGAGAAACCCATTGCCCCACAACCTAGAGTAAAGGGGTTGGTCGCCTTCCCGCGTACGTGAAAGAAGGACAGTGAACGTGGGTAAGTTGTCGTTCATTGATCCCAATCCATAGCTCATCCAGGAGCCGAAAGAGGGGCGCCCGGTTTGTTGGGATCCCGTCTGGAAAAAGGTAATCGCAGGATCATGATTTATAGCCTCCGTGTGCATGGAACGGATGACACACAACTCGTCAGCGATACTCGCGGTATGTGGAATTAAATCTGAAAACCAACCACCGGCTTTTCCATGTTGGGAAAATTTGAATTGAGATCCGGCCATCGGAAATGACTTCTGATACGCGGACATACCCGTCAGTCGTTGACTTCCACGAATAGAGGCGGGTATCTCTTCTCCGTTCAATTCCTGCAAGGTCGGCTTGTAGTCGAGTAATTCTAGGTGTGAAGGCCCCCCACTTTGGAATAGATAAATGACACGTTTGGCTTTCGGTGCAAAGTGGGGACCAATTGGGTCGGCGCTGGGCCCCTGGCCAAATGCATTTAGGATTCCAGCAGGATTGAGCATGGTGGCGAGCGCCGCGGTACCAAAACCCATGCTGGACCGAGACAGAAAATGCCGCCGGGAGCACTGATATTTCAGGTCGTCAAAGTTGCTCATCGGAGTATGGTGGTTGCGTCGAAATTCATGATGGTAGAGGCTACCGTCGCATAGGCGGCTACTTCTGAAGCATCCAGACTCAGGGACCGTGGATACTCTCCTGTTTTGAGCAGGAGGGAGGCTGCTTCGGGGTTTTGTCGGAAACTCTGCGTCTCCAATCGCAATAGTTCAGTAAGCGTTTCGAGTTCACCCTCGTTTGGAGATCTCGAGGTAAGGGCTCGAAAGCCGAACGATATACGATCAGCGTCTGAAGGGCCACCTTCTAGAATCATACGCTCAGCAAGAATACGAGACGCTTCCACAAACTGAGGGTCGTTCATGAGCACAAGTGCCTGCAGAGGCGTGGACGTACTTTGGCGCTTAATCGAGCACAGATTGCGCTCCGACGTATCAAAGTTCATCATAGCTGGGGGTGGCGTCGTACGCTTCCAGACGGTGTACATGCTTCGACGGTACAAGCTCTCACCGTGATCTTGTACGTATTCCGTCCCATTTCGAGTGGCTTGTTCTTTCCACAATCCGGCAGGCTGATAAGGTTTTACTGGAGGACCTCCTATCTGATGCACGAGCAGTCCGCTAGTAGCTAACGCATTGTCTCGCATCATTTCTGCAGTCAGGCGCCGATCAGGTCCGCGGGCGTAGAGCTCGTTGTTTGGATCAGCTTCCAATTCGTAGGTAGGCACGATTGAACTTTGCCGATAGGTCGCAGACAAGACTAGTCTTCTTAGCATAGCCTTGGTATTCCAACCTGAATCACGGTACTGTAGCGCGAGATAGTCGAGTAGCTCAGGATGGGTAGGAAGCGCACCCTGAGATCCGAAATTATCGGGTGTGGATACGATACCTGTCCCAAAAATAGTCTGCCAGAGTCGATTCACGGCAACGCGGGCCGTCAAGGGGTGATCTTCTTCAAATAACCAGGTAGCCAGACCTAATCGGTTCTTCGGTAGGTCATCGGAAAAAGGAAGGACCGCTTTGGGCGTGCCAGGCTTAACCGGAGAAGTTGGTTGGTCATACTGGCCTCTGTTCAGTACGAAGGTCGACCGGGGTTCAGCTAAGTCACTCATGACCATCACCTCGTGGGCATGGGTCAAGATGGTGTTCTCTTCTTCACGGAGCGCACGGACTTGATACCTAATCTCCTCATAGTTGCTGGCTACCGTCTCGACGAAGTAATCAATGAGACCTTCTTTTCCTGCTTTTCGCCCAGAGAGAAGATTGACTTCAGGTAAGGTAAGCGCCCGGGCGAACACCTTGAATTCATCCACCGTCACGCCTTCGAGCATCCGCTGATTCGTATCTGACAAGCCAATCCGCAAATCGCCCGGACCCGCCCAATTCGTTGAATCGCCCGTCGTTGGGTCAATCGTTACGGTGGTACTCTGACGGAGGTTATCCGAAAGAACTCGGATTGGCATTGGAGTGCCGTCTAAATAGAGTTCCAATCCACTCGCCCTGCTGGATCCATCGTAGGCCATTACAATGTGATGCCAGGAACCAGTAGAAACTGAGTCTTGGGTCTGAATGGTGAGTTCATTGTCGGGTCCCACATGGACCATACGGGCCGTGAGGGTATGATCATTGTTTAAAAAGGTGTGATAGCCTCGATCACCATCAAATAATCCACTCGTTTTTGCCAAGAGGGGACCATAGGTGGACTCGTCGTCTATTCGAAACCAGAGACTAAGACTGAATGGATCCGTGCGATCAAAATGATGCCGCTTGTTTCCCATATCGAGCCAACCGTCTCCTACTAAGGTCATCGCCTTACCATCTATGCCCTCAACTATTGGGGGGAGTCGATCTTTATTGCCCCAAAAGTATCCAGCACTATCTGGCTGAACTAGATCTTCGAGCGTAAGCAGGTCATTTTGTTCTACGAACGCTTCCATCGGATAGTGTGCTGTCATCCCTCTGGGCACAATGTCGCCATGCGATGGTAGCCAGCTCTGAAACGCGGTAGCATAGCGTTCATGACCTGTATCTAACAAAGGTTCTAGCTCTGTGAGGGCCGCCTTGATTTCTTCGAGCCGTTCGTCTTCTTCTGGAGAGGTCAGAATGACGGTTGGACTGGCTTCTCCGGCGTACGGAATGTTGCCAATCTCATTTACACTATTGAAAAACGAGAAGAGCTCATAGTACTCTTCTTGTGAGACGGGATCATAGCGGTGATCGTGGCAGCGTGCACATTCGGTCGTGATACCCATGAACGCTTTCCCGAACGTGTCAGTCCGGTCCGCGACGTAGTCCACCCGAAACTCTTCCAACACGATTCCTCCTTCCTGGCTCTGGAGATGATTTCTATTGAAACCGGTAGCCAAGATCTGATCGCGGGTTGGAGCAGGTAAAAGATCTCCGGCAAGCTGGACCGTTACGAACTCATCGTAAGGCATGTTTTCGTTGAATGCCTTGATTACCCAATCTCTCCAAGGCCACATGTTTCGCCAGCCGTCGTCTTGATAGCCGTGGCTATCCGCATACCTTGCAAGGTCTAGCCAATCTACGGTCATGTGTTCGCCATACGTCGCTGTGGCAAGCAATCGATCAGCCACTTTTTCGAATGTGCCGGACGATTCATCGGCGAGAAATAAATCTAGTTCGCTTATCGTCGGAGGAAGTCCGGTGAGGTCAAACGTGACGCGTCGAAGCCACTGCTCCTTTGAAGCCGCTTCGTTGGGTGCGAATCCGGAGCGTTCTATCTGAGCTAAAATGAATCGATCTAAGTCATCATTGGGCCAAGACGAGTCTGTGCTTGGAACGGCTGGTTGAGACGGTGGCGTAAGGGCCCAATGTGGTTCGAAATCACCACCTTGTTCAATCCATCTAATCAAAATGGCCTTTTCTTCGATGGTCAAAGAGAGGTTCGATTCAGGTGGAGGCATCTTAAACTCGGGATCATCGGAAAGAATGCGATGATACAGTTCTGATCCGCCCAAATTACCCCCTTTTACGGCGCGTGATCTTCTACTTTCGCTAAGCGCCGCATCCAGGCCTTCCGGAGTGTCGAAATGGAGATCGGTTACGCGACCTTCGGCGTCTGGCCCGTGGCACGCATAACATCTATCTGACAGGATGGGGCGAACGTCAAAGGCAAAGCTGACCGTTTCTGGAATGTGTGCTTCTGCTTCCAGAATGGAGTCCGGCTTGTCCACGGAGCAACCCGTGGCAAGAAGGAGCACAGCTAAAAATATATATCGGTTCATTTTCAAGACGAGGTCGATCACCGTTTCTAGTATACTACATGCACACCACTGCTCGCCACCTCATTTTAAAACCGGATTTTACATGTCCTTTTTGAACCCTGACAGGAATCTCTCGTATGTAGTGTTTCATCTGGAATACGCAAGCCCTAGAAGTTTATGAGCGACGAACGCACCTATTCTGAGAAAGAAATCTCAGCCATATTTAAAGCAGCAGCAGAGAAGCAGGAAAGAATTCAGGGTCAGCGCTCCAAAAGCGATGGTTTGACACTGGGTGAATTGCAGCATATCGGTCTTGAATCTGGGATTACTTCTGAATTAGTTGCAGAAGCGGCGGCTACATTGGATTTAACACAAGAAAATGAGACGCCTTCCACCTTGCTCGGTTTGCCAATTAGTGTAGGCAAAACGGTTCACATTGGTGGGACACTAACGGAAGATCAATGGCTCAGCCTTGTGGCGCAGATGCGCATCATTTTCAGCGCTCACGGCAAGCTAGAACACGTTAGCTCTTTACGGTCTTGGAGGAATGGAAATCTGCAAATTTCTTTGGAATCAGGTCCCAATGGGGATGTTCTTCGCATGCGTTCCCTCAAAGGGGATGCTAAAATGCGGCTTGTGGGCACGTTGGCTGGGCTGTTAATGGCGATCGTTATTTTCGGCGAAGCAACAGTTGGAAGTGGGGTTTCAATGCTCTCGATGAGAGCCTTAATGATAACGTTGATGGGTTTGGTAGGTCTGGGCGTTTTCGCAATGCCAGTATTCAGATTACCCAAATGGGCTGGACTTCGTAGCGGTCAAATGGATATGATTGCGGACCGTGCCAAACAAATGGCCAGTAGCCGAAAGAGCACTAAACAAGTTCAAGTGGAACAGACTGCTAGTACTCTTCTCGATGTAGAAAAAGAAGATCAGGTGGAAGTAGAAGACTCGATAGAAGAAGAAATATCTATTCGAGGCAAAGTGAGAAGCTGAATTCTGCTTTCAATGACCACGCCCGGCTACCAAAGCTGTTGATTACACCGCTCATATTGTGGATAACTGTTGCTTTAAGTCCGGCAAAATGCCTTTAATACTGAGGTTACTCACCGTATTATCACAGGCTCGGTTCATGGGCTTCATTCGGGTCGAGTAAAGAGGCAAGTTTCCCATTGGCCTCCACGTTTTCTGCCACTACCCCAAGGTCAGATAGTATTTCAATTTTGCCAACAGGATTTCCTCGTTTGCTTGTGCTGTCAGCATTTCTGGCTCTCGCAGGACCCCATACCCTTACGGGACAAGCCCTTTATGAAGAGGCTGTGGTTGACGTGGGCAATGTGGGGGTGACGATTACGAACGCAGGGTTCTATGGTAAGGCCAATGTGCGAAGTAATCCAACGGGTCCTCCTTCGTTCGAATACCCTCTCAATTCTGGTATTGAGCATCTTTTCGAATCAGGTCTCTGGGTTGGGGCTATTCGCTCAGACGGTATTGTAACTGTTCGAACAGCTGCAGTTACCGCCTCTGGTGGATATTCTCCGGGATCCAACGGATACGAGGTGGCTCAGTCGAGTTCTATTTTTAGGCGGTCCTCACTTCCGACTTCTGACGCTTTCACACGGCAGGCGGTCAGCCATCTGGATTTAGTTTCTGCCTTCGAGGACACTTCCGCCGTACTTCCCGGAACGGCTTTGCCCATGCCTGATCCCGGAGGAAGGCTTGGAATGAAGGTTGAGGTTCAGTCTCATGCATGGAATTTTCCATTTACGGAGTCGTTCGTAATCCTCAATTTTGACATCATAAATATTTCCGAAAGTGCCTGGGATAGCGTCTATGTAGGCATGTTTCACGACTTGGTCGTTCGCAATATTAATACGACGTCGGATACCGGTGGAAATTTCTTCAACAAAGGCGGTTTGGGCTACATCGACAGCCTCACGACCTCCTACGCGTTTAATGCCGGTGGGGCAGAGGAAACGATTAATACCTACGGGTCGATAGCTATTCTAGGGGCAGAATGGACAGATCCGTCAACGGGTCGAGCTCGGTTTTTTCATCCGGCTGTTCGAGATGAGTATATAGCTGATGGATTAACGCCTCCAAGCGTCAATCCTAGATGGTGGCTCTTCTCAGGCGGAACGGACGACCAAAGCCGGCCAACGACCGACGAAGACCGCTATCGTCGGATGTCCACTCCTTTTCCTAATCCAGCCACTTTCGCTTCCGATGCAGAATACGGTGTGGCTCGAGAAGCTTGGGATGAGCGCTTACGGACAGACGGGCAACGCTCTGTTGGAAATTGGATTGGTATGACTCCAATTGGACCCTTTCCTTCCGTTGCAGCAGGAGACACGTTGAAGGTGACCTTTGCTTTGGTAGCTGCTGTTAAACCTGAAGAATTTCAAGGGCAACCGGGAAAAGCGATAGATGACGACGCATCCAGGTCCTTACTAGCCAATAACATTGGTTGGGCTAGACGTACCTATGCCGGAGAGGACAACAATTTTAATGGCCGATTGGATCTTGACGAAGATGTGAACGGCAACGGCGTTTTGGATCGTTATCTGATTCCGGAGCCGCCAGCCTCTCCCAAGGTTCACGTCGCTTTTGAGCGGGATGTGGATGGTGCCTCTGCGGTGGCCGTTTACTGGGATAAGGCAGCCGAGCGTTCCCAAGATCCAGTGACTGGGAAAAAAGATTTTGAAGGATATCGAGTTTACCGAAGTAATCCCGGTGATGATAGGGCGGGGAATATTTTGGATGTAGCAACACTCATTGCTCAGTATGATCAGACGGGAAACCGGACCGGATTCAACAACGGATTCTCGGGGATCGAGCTTGATCAGCCCCAATATTTCGAGTCAGATACCACTGCATACTGGTACCGCTTTGAAGCTCGCGATTTAAAAAGTGGCTGGCAGTATCTTTTTTCAGTGACTGCAATTGATGAAGGGGATCCTGATGCCGGGTTGACCTCTTTTGAGTCTTCGCGAGTTGCGAATGCGGTTCGGGTTTTCCCGGGTACGCCCTCTGCTGAGGACAGCGAAAATTTAGAGGTGGGTGTATATCCCAATCCGTACAGGGTGAACGCTGCATGGGATGGAGGCACTTCCCGCACCCGGAAACTGAATTTCTACAATTTGCCGAAGCGTTCTGAAATCAGGATCTATTCGTTGGCCGGTGAAATAGTGAAAACGCTTTACCATGATTCCGATTCTTATCAGGGCGATACGCGCTGGTATGATGACTTTAGTGCCGACAATCGCATTCTTTCAGGAGGGGAACACTCTTGGGACCTTCTTTCCGAAAATGGTTTAAGCTTGGCGGGAGGATTGTATCTCTTCACCGTCAAGAATACAGATTCCGGAAAGGTCCAACGAGGAAAGTTCGTCATCATTAAATAGTTCAAACCACCACCATTCCATAGAGGAAAACATGCTTAGACACGTTACAACCCTGTGTGCGTTCGCGCTACTGCTCGTCGGAACGGCTGCTGCGCAGACCGTCACGACAGTAGGCGAAATTAACGCCATTCCACAGAGCCAGATCGACCAATTAAATGCATTGGGCGACGGAGTATCTTCCACAGATTTGAACAGCTGTGGAAGCCTCATATACAACAGCCTTTGCGGTGAATCCGTCAAGATTACGGCCGTAGTCATGTCTGATCCATTGAACTCTGGTCTTTCCAGTATCAACTCAGAAGGTCGTCCAAGCCGTATTCACCTTTTTGTGCGGGACGTAGTTTCTGACACGGCCGGCTCTGATGGTCAAGGAATCCAGATCGTAGACGGTGGTAACCTAGGTTACGATGGTCTTGTTATTGGCGACGTAGTCGAAATCACAGGAAATGTGAGTCCGTTTAATACTACGATGCAGATTTCTCCTACAGCTGCACCTGTTGTTACTGGAGCTCGTGACCCATTAACAGATGCTATTTTTGCGCCGGTTGCAGTCTCTACTTCAGACTTGAATGCGGACGCAGGAGCCGATGGCGCTATTCGTACAAACTGGGACAACCTCAGCAAACTGCGTGGAAACTATGTGCGCTTTGAAGGGGCAACCGCTCTGACTCGTACATCGGGTAGCCGAGTAGATTGGAATTGGACTTCTGACTCCGGCGCGACCTCTGTTGCGATGTACGATACCTCTACTCGGTATCGGAATGATCGCAGTGACTACCCAGCTAACTTTAATACCCGAACTGATGATTATGTCGCTCCAACACCTGGCGCCACGATCAATGTTCAAGGTTTTGTAACCTTCAACGGTGGCAACTCCTCTGATCCATTCCAGCTTGGCGCGCCCAACGGAATTGCTCTAGCCTTGAATCCGATGGAAGATGCAGATGTAGAAATTTCTGCTTCTCCACCTGCCGTCAATAACATTTCTCTCCCGTCTGGTATTCCTTCTTCTCAGAGTACGGTCACGGTCACAGCAGAAATCGACCCGGATCCAAGTCGTTCAATGACTGGTGCAGATCTCATTTTCACCACTACCTCTAATGCTACGGAAGCTACCGTTTCTGGTACGGGAACAGGTAACCTTTGGTCATTTGATATTACCTCAGGACTTGCTGATGGTGATTTTGTGACCTTCCGTATTGAAGCAACGGATAACACAAGCGCCACTACGGTTTCTCCAAACAGCTCATTCCGCGTACTCGATGGCGGCGTTACTACGATCGCGCATCTTCAGCAGACAGCCGATGGATTGGCTGGTAGTTCTCCTTTCTCTGGCTCTACGATCCCAGTTAATATCACGGCAACGGTAACCATCAGTGCTGAGTCAGGCATCCTTGCCTTCCAAGATGGCACCAACCCATGGTCAGGAATCGGAATGGCCAGCTTGGGCGGTTCAAACACCGCTGCAGGCCTGACTGATTTGCGTGCTGGAGATGTCGTCAACTTTACCGAGGTAAAGGTTGAAGAGAACTTTGGGTACACCCGCCTTGATGAAGACAACGTGGTATTCACCGTCGTTTCTACAGGTGGTGCCAATGTGGCGCCAGTAATGGTTTCCACAGATGTTCTTAAAGATTCTGCAATTGCTGAAGCTCACGAAAGCATGCTGCTCGAATTTGACGATGTAGTTGTTACGGCAACGAACGCCGATGCACCGAGTGGTCCATATGGTGAATTTGCTGTTTCTAGCGACGGTACGGATGCGAATGCATTGCGCGTAGATGATACATCTTCTCTCGTTTCCTACTCAGGAAACGATCCAGGAACGCTCTACAACGCAGGTGAAAGACTTGATTTCGTTCGAGGAGTGCTTGGGTATTCCTTTGGGAACTTCAAGCTGTACCCTGCTTCTTTTGAGGACATCGGTGGCGTAATCAATACGTCAACTGAAGAGAACGGCGTGCCAAGTGCATTTAGTTTACACCAAAACTATCCAAACCCATTCAACCCAACCACAAGCATCCAGTATGACTTGGCGGCTACGTCGAATGTCACACTGACGGTGTACGATGTGTTGGGACGTAATGTCGCTACACTGGTAAATGGACAGATTGCGGCCGGTACTCACACCGTTACGTTTGATGCTTCAGATCTTACAAGCGGCGTCTATGTGTACCGTATTGCGAACGGATCAGCCGTTCAAACTCGAACCATGCTTCTCATGAAGTAAGGTTGTTCTAGCCTTTGAGTTTTTCCGACTCACTTTGTTGGGGAGCGGGGTATCCCGCTCCCCAACAAACGCGTCGGATCCTAGTATAGAAAGCGCCGATTTCACTCTATAAATGCTCTTAAAACCAAACCTAATTATCCTTCTCGTCCTGCTCGTATTGCTGGCTGTCGCCTGTGATTCTGGCATCTCTGGCGAGGCGTTTGATAATCGACCACCCGATACCCAATTGAGTGTTCGAGATGATTCGCTGTTGGACAATTTGTCAGAGGATGATCGATTGGTGAGTACAGTCCGAATTACATGGACCGGAGACGACCCGGATGGGTTTGTCAAGGGTTATGAAGTTCGTTTTCTGGATCAAATGGGTGACATTGAAGGCGTAGCCTGGTCTTTTACTGAAACAACAGACTCTCTTTTTCTTCTTCCCATCCGACAGGGCGATCGTATTTCGGATGTGGTCTTTGAGGTGAGGGCCGTGGATGACGATGGATTAGCTGATCCGACGCCCGCGCGTACGATTTACCCAATCCAAAACTCTCCTCCTGATATACGGCTAAGTCCTTTTGACTTACCGCCGGATACTACTTTTAATGTCATGTCCATTGGCTGGGTAGCCGAAGACCCCGATGGAAATGCCAACCTTGAGCGCATTGACGTTAGTTTCAATGATTCGCTGAACTTTGTGGCTTTGCCACCTGAAATTAGCTTTGCCACCTTTGTCTTGCCCCAGACTAATCCTGGAGCCTCCGGGGAGATCGTGGACGCAGAGGTGTTCCTCGGCAGAGGATTCGAGCAGACTGGGATATCCGTGCCAGGTGTCCGAATCGGAGAAATGAATACGCTTTATGTTCGCGCCGCCGACCAAACCGACACGACCTCCGTCCGGATTGAGTATTCCTGGTTCGTTAAGGGAAAAACAAGCAACGTGCTCTATGTGAACGACTTCCGGAGAGCGACGCACCCAGTGGTCTCCACTTTCCACCTGAACCTTCTTAATGAGTATCTGCCAGCTGGCACGCCTATCGACATTTGGGATATCACGACACCATATACGACGGGTTCATCAGGAAACTTCCCTCGTTCTGGGCTCCTGCCTCCTACGGCTCAACCCGCACTCGATCGTTTCTTTAGGGGATACGACTACATTTACTGGGTCGCCTCTGCAACGACGGATCAGATAGTGGGCAACAATTTACCATTTGCGGCTCCCGTGCTCGAGCCATTTTTTGAGAATGGCGGCAAAATGATGGTGCATTCTCCTATTCAACTTCCTGTCGATCCTGATGAGATTGCAACCAACGCGGCCACATTGTTACTGCCGCTGAACAGTCTTACCCAGTTCCCAGATTCGCTTCGCCAGACGTTGCGACTTCTTGGCAATGCACCCGTGTCCGCGCGGGATCCGCTCCCGGGAGTGGCAACCGCACTACCTGCATTGAAGATGAATGGATTTGTAATTAACACGCTTCCATATGTCGCCACAAGTTCTGCGACCATTCCTTTATACGATGCTCAGTTCCAATACGTGACGCGGGTAGGCAACCGACGCGGTATTTGGTCCGGTTCGTCTACTATTGCTTCCATGAGTGATGATCGTAGAGTCGGTTTATTTACGATTCCTCTGATCAATGAAGCCAACGGAACTCCTTTGGTCATTGGAGAGGATGGAAATCCACAAACGGCACGAGATGCCGTCAAGCTTATGCTAGAAAGCCTCGGGTTTCCTAAATGATATTTCGTAAGTCCCATATCCTCTTTTTCCTCCTGCTTTTGCTTGGATCGGATTACGCTGCAGCTCAGGGTATTCTTGCGGGAACGGTTCGAGACGCTGAAACCGGCGAATCACTACCGGGCGTGAACCTTATTGTCGTGGGTACATCGCGTGGTGCGGCTTCCGACCCTAACGGTCGGTATGAAATCCCTAACCTGCGTGCTGGCGAATATTCTGTGCGTGTCTCATTCATTGGGTTTGAGACGAAATTGTTCACGCAAATAGTGATTGTAGACGGTACCACAACGCCGCTCGACGTCGAATTAGGTGTGGCGGTGTTGTCCACAGAAGACGAGATTGTAGTCGTCGGTGAACGGCCCCTCGTTGACGTTGAGAGTTCGTCTTCTTCTTCGACCATTTCTCAAGAACAACTCGAGCTGGCTCCTCTTCGGGATGTACAGCAAGCAGTAGCCACGCAAGTGGGTGTGGTACGAGATCCAACCGGTCTTTATATCAGGGGTGGACGAGCTTCAGAAACGGGTTTTTACGTTGACGGCGTATCTGCTAAGGATCCTCTCGCTGGAACGGGATTTGGACTAGATGTGGGCTCAAATTCGTTCTCTGAAATTGAAGTGATTACAGGAGGTATCGGGGCCGAGTTTGGCGACGTGACTTCCGGAGTTGTTGCCGTTCAAACCCAAGATGGAACCGACCAATTCAAAGGCTTCTTCTCTCACAAACGAGATAACTTTGGATTCAATAAGAATGCTGAATCGAATTTCATGGAGGATATTTGGGAAGCCAATTTGAGCGGCCCCATTATTCCCGGTAAACTTCGCTTCTTCTTTTCCGGTCAGGTTCAGTTGTCAGATGGTTTCACGCGAAATACCGCTACGCCGGATCAGGTTCGCACGTCGATGGTGGATGGAACCTTCTTCTTACCCCGCACCGGAAATCGATGGAATGGAATCTCGAAATTGACGTGGGCCATTCGTCCGGGAATGAAGCTTCAAGGATCCTACCAACGCTCCCTTACGGTGAACCAGAATACGCGGATGCTTCAGGTGACAGGTAACGAGGCCGTTATCTCACCTGGATTCCAGTATGCGTTCGTACTTCAGCCTGATAATGCCAGTACGTTTGCCCATGACAACATCATCTCATACTTGAAATGGTCACACGTTATAAACGACCAGTCATTTTACGATGTGCAGTTCAGTCGTCTATTTACGCGGTTACGAGCCGATGCGAACGGACGACGTTGGAGACCGGATAATGTCGATACCGAGCTGGATCCCTTTTCGATTGTGTCTTGGCCCGCGAATCTATTTGTAGATGAAAACGGTCTGCCTCTAGATCCCAATGCGCAATTCGTGTTGCCAGGGCCCGGGCTGTTTAATAATGGAGGCATAGCCACTCGCTTCCATGATCATTTTGCTGAGGAGTATACACTTCGAGCTACCTACACTCGGTTTTCGAGTGACCTGAACAACCGTTTGAGCCTTGGTTTTGAGGCGAAAGTCAACGACTACCAGTGGATTGATGTAATTCGACCTTGGGTGGGCGCGCCCATCGGAACGGGCGAAAGTGCAGGTACCAATCGGTTGGGTGATTCCTCAGACATCTGGCGCGTGAAGCCGCGTAGAGGCGCTCTTTTTGGTACCCATCAAATTCGATATCGTGGGCTCATTGCAAACGCAGGCCTTCGATTCGAATATTGGGCTCCGGGAAAATATGTGGACGATCTAATCGAGGACCCACAGGCGCCCATTCTTGATACGATCCGCGAATCGTACAAAAGCGAGTCGGTTAAGCTGTTCGGAATGAGAACGAAATTCCGTCTTCTGCCCAAATTGAGGGTGTCATTCCCCATTACAGAGAACAGAGTGATGTTCTTTAACTATGGCCACTCGACCAAGTTACCCCATCCAACATTTGTCTACACCGGATTGGATCCTTTCTTCCAGGATCGATCTTTCTTCTCAGATCTGGGCAACCCCAATCTTGATCCGGAAGTGGACATCTCCTATGAGTTGGGATTGCGAACGCAGTTTACCAGTAATGATGTCTTGAATGTGACGGCTTTCTGGCGGGACAAGTTTGATTTCATTACGGTGCAGAGTGTAATCGTACCTGATCCGACTGGTCGTGAAGTATTGAGGGCGTTCAGAGTTAACGGCGACTTTGCACGTGTTCGTGGTATTGAAGCGAGTTATCTGAAACGAGTCGGAGAGCGGTTCAGCGGCCAGATTTCGGCATCCTTCTCCCGTGCGACCGGTCTTTCAAGCACCAACAATGATGCGCTATCAGAATTCCTGGCAAACGGGGATATCGATAACACCTTTGAAACTCCGCTGGCGTGGGATCGCCCATTTGATTTCAAGGGGAATATCACCTTCCAGCACGATCGGGATCGCCCTCTTTTTGGCATAAAAGGATTGAACAGAATTTCAGCGCTGCTCTCAACGACGCTTCGTAGCGGCCAGCGCTATACGCCCGTTGAATTCCAGGGCAATGAGATCAATCCTTTCAGCGGAGAACAGGATTGGCGACCCATTTATTCTTCTGTTTCGGATCCGGCAGCTCGATACTCAGAGATTGGTGCTACCTGGTGGTGGTTCGATCTGAGTATGCATAAAACGGTTTCGATTCAGGGCACGGATGTTCGACTTTCACTGGAAGTGGCTAACCTGTTCAATCAACAGAATAGCATTATTGTTAATCCAGTTACGGGAGAAGCGTATCCGAATGTCGATCCGCAATCCACGGACTTCATTTCTCTTCGAGATAATGCCGGTTATGATGTGCCCAGCGGTACACGAGATCCTCGATTCGAGGACCCCAATACGTCAGGCCTTCCTCCGTTCAATCCCGCGCGTTTCTTGCCTCAGCGGCATTTTCTTTTTGGCGTGTCATTCCGGTTCTAATGAAACGACTTATCGTCATATCGTTACTTCTGCTTTGGACCATTCCAGTGGTCCAAGCGCAGCTATTACCCACCTTTGGCGGGGAGCGGGCTGGAACATCTGGCTTTCAATTTCTCAAGATTCCGTTTGATGCGAGAGGCGCTGCTCTGGGCGAAACCGTGGTCGCTGATGCTAATGACGTGAGTGCGTTGATATGGAATCCAGCGTTGGTTTCCCATCTCGACGGCTTTCAGGCGGGGTTTCATCACACCTCCTACTTTGTCGATGTATCCCTCGATTTTGCGGGTGTGACATGGGCCTTGCCGCAAGGAATTTCTTTAGGAGCAACTCTCCAGACTATGAATTCTGGGAAGATGGATGTGACGACAGAGTTTGAACCTGCGGGCACGGGGCAGACCTTTCGGCTTATTGATGTCGCGGCCGGATTGACGTTGTCGCAGCGACTAACTGATTTGTTCTCTTACGGAGTTACGACCAAGTATATCCAGGAATCGGTAGCAGGGCTCACTGCTAAGTCGGTCGTTTTTGACCTCGGCATTCATTACAGCGTCGGCTCTACGGGTGCTCGAATGGCTGTTGCCTTCCGTAATTTCGGTCTAGATGGCCGTCCCGAGGGTACCATCGAGCGACCCGTAATCGCGGATGATCCGATCAAAATAGAATCGGATTTTGTGGCTATGACCGCGCCGACCACCTTTCATTTAGGCTTTGCCTACGATGTATTCAAACAGTCGAAAGCTAATCGTCTCACGCTTCTGGCCCAGTTGAACAACCCGAATGATAATGCGGAATACTGGACTACAGGCGCAGAATTTGGTTGGAATGAGACCTTTTTTCTGAGAGCCGGATACCGTTTCGGCATCGAGGAGGTAGACGCACCTAGCATGGGAGCCGGTTTCCGCGTTCCTGTTGCGGGCCGAGATTTACAAATTGATTATGGGTTCAATCGAATGGAACGTCTTGGAAATGTGCATCGGTTTGGACTGAATTTCTCACTATGAACTTCCGACAGCTAACATATTGTGTGCTCCCCATCTTCCTTCTGGTGCTCACCAGTTGTGATTCTGTGATGGGATCAAAAGAGGATGAAACCACGCAGGAAATATTCGAAGCGGGCAGAAGTGACCCTTCTCTTCTGAATGAAGTCGAGTATGTGCCTCTGTTTCCGTTTTATGAAACAGGAGCGGACGGTCTGCCACTTGAAAAGCCCCAAGACGTCTATCCTGGCTATGACGAATTTCTTTACGTCGTCGATAGTCGGGGACTCCATGTGTTTGATCTTTCTGGGCGCCCAACAACGTTCATCCCGATTAGTGGAGGCGGAGACTCAGTTGTTCAAGACCGTCGATTCTCGGTTTATGTAACAGCTCGTCGGGATACGCTTTTAAATGGGCGTACGTGGAATCTTCCCGTCATTCTTCGGTATGACAATATTACCACGGGATCCCCATCGCTAGGCGACATCATCTGGCACCCGTTTGACGATGACTCCCGAAAGTTTAATGCTCCAGATCCCATCGAAACGGACCTTGAGGTCTCGTTCACGGGGGTAGGAGTAATCGAGGATAATCACATTTATGTGAGTCGCCGAGGGCCGGTAAACCCAAGGGGCACGTTTATTCTTCCGCATAACACGATCATGGAGTTTGACGGCAACGGTGTCAATGTTCAATCCATTGTTACGCTTCATCCGACTCGAGAGAGTTTGCGCAGTTCGCTATTCCCCGTTGATGTAGCCACCTACGTCCATCCTCCGCAGCGCTCGTTTTTTCCGCAGACTAGGGATTTTCTGATTCTACAGTCCACTGGATTGGATGATGTCGTGAGTGGCGGGCTTGCGCCGGCGCAGCAGCTTCGCTATTCGGCGCTTTCTGTTCGTGTAGTACCGACATCCGATGGTGTTGAATATCGACCGGACACAGACATGCTTCGTATCGCTGCAGACCCTGATCGGGGGGACGCATTCTTGTACGACGAATTCCGATTCAAGAGTCCTACTGACATTACGGTTGCGGCTGATGGTACCAACTTTATTTTTGTAACCGATGGTGGATCTGATTCACTGTACGTGTTTACCGGACAGGGTGTTGAAGGAGTTACTCCTCCTCCTGGGTCTCGATCAACCCGTCCTGTTATTGTCTCTTTCGGGGGTGCAGGAGATGGAGCGCTTCAATTTCGCGAGCCTCAAGGTGTCGCTTATTTTCAGCGTATCGTTTACGTAGCGGATTCGGGAAATAATCGAATAGGCCGATTCCGGCTGAATACGGATTTTGAATGACATCAATTCAACGTGATGAGGAAGGCATGCGTTTTGAAAAACGGCAAATCAGTCAGAGTAGATTCATTTTTATGCTGTTGGCTCTCGCTTGGTCTTCAATGCAATCGGCAAGCGCCCAAATTGAAGTCGTTGGTACAGATGCAACGCTCGACGTAGCCACATGGAATATTGAGTGGTTTGGCGCCTCTTACAACGGGCCCTCTGATGATGCCGTTCAAGTACAAAATGTGGCCGATATTGTGCTCGGTACGGGTATTGATCTTTGGGCGGTTCAGGAAATTGCCAGCATACCGAGAACCGAAGAACTGCTCAGCTTATTGCCCGATAAATGGGACATGATTCTTGCGGAAAGTGGTCAGCAACGGCTCGGCTATTTATATGACTCGGATGTTCTTTCGCTTCGGTCTAGAGCGCACATCTTAACCGATTTCAATCGGGCCTTTGCAACGCGACCTCCGCTCAAGGCTGAGTTTGAAGTTCAGCTTCCTGATACGTCGTTCATTGTAACGGTCATCAATGTGCATATGAAGGCCTTTTCCGATGCCGATTCCTATGCGCGAAGGGTTGAAGCAGCGCAACGCGTTAAGAACCACATAGACTTTACGAGTCTTTCTAGCCAACCCGTCTTGTTCATGGGGGATTTTAATGACAAACTTCAATCATCCACTCATGCAGGACTGACGTCTCCCTACGCTCCCTTTGTAAATGATCCGCAGGATTATCGGATGCTTACCCTGCCTATTGAGCAGGCAGGGATTGGTACGTATCTGGGTGGATCAACTATTGATCATATTGTAGTCACAGATGAGATGGCAGACCTGTGGGTAGACGGATCAACACAAGTTCTTACACGGTTGGTAACGGTTAATGGGTATGCTGTGCGCACATCGGATCATTTACCTGTTGTGGCCTCTTTCGGCCGAGTTACGGGAACAGATGTTGAAGAAATCCCGGTACACTCCAATCGAAACCTTTCGCTTTCTCTCTATCCCAACCCGGCCTCTGACCGGTTGAATGTTGCTTGGGATGAGACATCAAATGGATCTGTTCGCGTTGAACTCATTGACCTGATGGGCCGAGTTGTCCAGTCTACTTCGACCACAGTATCGGATTTCAATATTGACTTGACGTCATTTTCGCCGGGGCTGTATCTCGTTCGAGTTCAGAAAGGCGAGACGGTAACATCCAAAGTATTCATTCGGCGATAAGCCGAGGTGAGAGAGGAGCTCTTCTTTTATTCTATCGGAATGTTGAAATACGTATCAGGGTAAGGCTCGTCTTCGAGCGTGTAGTGCCACCATTCATTCACGTAGTTTTTGAATCCGGCTTCCTCCAAAAGGTCCTTAAGGATCATTCGGTTTTCCATCTGAATGCCCACGATGGCTGGGTTTTCCGTATGAGATAGCTCGTCGAAATAGTCAAAAGGAGTACCCATGTCGAGCGGAGTACCCTCTTGGGTTAGTGTCAGGTCAACTGTGCTTCCCCGACTGTGTCCAGATCTTGCAGCAATGTACCCTCTATCAAACAGCTCTGATTTGGGTACTTCTGGGTAGTAGGTCTTTTTGTTTATCGTGTCAGTCAAGTCGGCTCCCCATTCTACGAAATGGTCCACCGCTTGTTGAGGTCGATAGCCGTCATATACCAGAAAAGAATAGCCACGATCATGGGCTTGGATCTGAGCGCGCGAAAGAGCCTCTGCCGCTTCTCGTGTTAACATGACCTCTGGTGCAAGATATCCGCGGATTGGTCTTCCCATGAAGTTGTCACTGCCAAAATATTTTGGATCCTGCGCAATGGAAGAATCGATTTCGGAGAGTCGGACGAGGGATGAAGGCATAAGATGGGGGGTGCTGGAGGAGGTACGGTCCGTGATGGAATGCCGTAAGGATGTAGTGGTCCCTTTGAAATCATTCAGATGGGAAAACGATGTGTCGCTCGGTGTGCAATCGGACGTAAGAAGGGAGGCAGCAACTAGAAGAAGGAGGGAGAAGGAGTGATTAGTCATCGATTCAGGCCGGTGGCTGGAAAACGAAAACAGAAAATAGTCTGAAAGTCCTTGAAGAACCTAGACCTAGTCGAGGGTCTGTTGATGCTGGATTTCAGCAAGGCATTCCATTCGTTCTCCTTTGACCAGAAGCATGAGTAAATCGCACGCCTGCGCACGGTTGAACGCCTCCCGAACCGCAATGAGTTCACTGGAGAACTGATCCGTCGTCATTCCGTGTTGGGCAAACTCATCAGCTAGCAGCTGTGGAACACCTCCCTTTCCCATCTCGCGTTCATAGCCTACACAGTCGGAAACAAGTACTTCATCTACTCCAGAAGCTGCGGCCACACGCGCTAAGTCTCTTATTTCCGTTTCCGTGCGATCTCCAGCCGTACTCAATACCATTATTCGCTTCTTGGCGCCTAGCCGAGCGGTGGTATCTAGAATGGCCTTTAGGCCATGGGGGTTATGGGCGTAATCAAGTAAAACCCTAATATTTCTCACGTCGAAATAATTGCTACGACCTGGGTTGTTTTCGAATGAGCTCTCAAATGATGTGAGTCCGGTTCGAATAGCTTCTTCTGGCATGCCAAGTCCTATGGCCAGGGCTGTAGCGGCCAAAGCGTTAGACACATTATAGGTTGCTTTGCCACCTAGCGTGATAGGGATATCTGCAACCCGCGCGATAGCTGTGGTCTGACCATCGAAAACGGCGGTAATCATGCCATTTCGAATGGCAACCGAGTCGTTGGGTGTTTCAGAAAGCAGTGAAAACCAGCAGATACGTTGATCTGGAAATGTTTTGGACGCCTCCACCGCCTGTAACATGAGCATGGGCATCAATAAATCCAGGAATGAGCCGGGCCCCTGCAGCATCCACATGATCCACGTTCAAAAGGGGATCCAATTGAGGCTTCTCCTGGCCGATGTATGCGATGTGGCCTCCGGCCACGAGCACGTGCATCATCCCCAGATGATGAGGTGCATATACATCCGCATTTGAAATGAGAATCAACATAATCGAACCGAAGCTTCGGGTTTTTTGGGCAATCGACAATTATACATCGTCTTATGTGGATTGATCGTTCAATCACGGTTAATTCCGCGCATATTTACGTCTCTCCAGTCGGAGGTCCCGCTCGATAATAATCGTATGATTCCCTTCCAGAAGCTATGAGAAACGACAAACGGTTCAAGGCATTTTTTGACTAGTTACAATTTGAAGCAAGTTGATCTTCAAGAAGAGGTTGATCGGATAATCAGTCGGTGGTACTATGCGGAGATCAATCATTCATCTTGATTCAAGCCGCTATGTCCCGCTTTTTCACGGCACTTCTCGTGCTCGTATTTTTTGCTTTTGATATATCCGCACAGGACTTTTCCGAAGATTTTGAAGACCTTTCGTTCCGATACGTAGGCCCCTCTCGTGGAGGTCGGGTAACAGCAGTTGCCGGCCATCGAGCCACTCCTCGAACCTTTTTTATGGGAGCAACGGGAGGTGGAGTGTGGAAAACCACCGATGCCGGAGCGAATTGGAACAATGTTTCTGACGGTTTTTTCGAAACGGGCTCCATTGGATCTATTGATGTAGCGGATACGAATCCTGACCTAGTGTGGGTTGGAACGGGGTCTGATGGTATCCGGAGCAATGTGATAATTGGCAGAGGGATCTACAAGTCAGTCGACGGCGGAGAGACCTGGGAATACAAGGGGCTCAGAGATGGAGGTCAGCTCGGATCCGTGGTTATTCACCCAACGAACCCGGAGGTTGTTTATGTGGCGGCGCTAGGAAGCCCATTTGGTTCAAATCCCGAGAGAGGGATTTACAAGACACAGGACGGAGGAGATACCTGGAATCACGTTTTGTTTGTGTCTGACAAGACGGGCGGTGTGGATATCGAATTGGATCCCTCAAATCCGGATGTAATCTATGCGGCCATGTGGAGGGCAGAGCGCAAACCTTGGACCATTATTAGTGGAGACCACGGTGAAGAAGATGGCGTGTATGTATCGCGCGACGCTGGCGTAACCTGGCAGCGCAAAACGGTCGGACTACCTACCGACCTAATTGGCAAGATCGATTTTGCAGTCTCGGCAGATGATCCGAGCCGAGTGTATGCCCTCGTTGAAACGGATCCTGAGCGCGAAGGATTGTATCGCTCGAATGATCGCGGAGAGACCTGGCACCTGGTTAACACCTACCGATCTCTCATGGATAGGCCGTTTTACTACACGAATATTGATGCAAACCCCTCTAATGCTGATCATCTATATGTGAACAGCACGGGCTACTTCGAATCAGAAGATGCGGGTCTAAACTGGTCTCGTCGCTCCACGCCTCATGGGGATAACCACGACATGTGGATCAATCCGGATGACAGCAACATTTTCATTCAGTCGAACGATGGTGGAGCCAATGTGACGCTGGATGGCGGCGCAACATGGTCCACTCAGAAGAATCAACCGACCGCTGAATTGTATCAAGTGGATGTGGATGACAGAAATCCGTACTGGTTATATGCGGGGCAGCAGGACAACTCAACGATTGCAGTTCCCAGTAACTCAACGGGTAACAGGCAAGGTGGTCCTGAGTCGTATTGGGAAGCCGTAGGTGGGTGTGAAACCGGACCTGCAGTGCCCAAGCCCGGAGACGCGGATATCGTGTTTTCCAATTGTAAAGGGCGGTTTTACCAGTATTCCCGAAGGACTGGACAATCTCGAAATTACTATGTGGGCGCGGCCAATATGTATGGTCGCAATCCTGCTGAGTTAAAGATACGATTCCAGCGCACGGTGCCGATCGAAGTATCTCCACATGATCCCAATGTGGTCTATCATGGCTCCCAGTACGTTCATAAGACGGTGGACGGCGGGGAAACTTGGTTGACCATCAGCCCTGATCTCACAGCCTTTCGTCCTGAGCGTCAGATGGTTTCTGGAAGTCCTATCACGCGAGATGTGACGGGGGAAGAACACTACTCTGTGCTTTATGCGATTGAAGAGTCTCCGGTTCAGGAAGGGGTGATATGGACGGGTGCCAATGATGGTCCGGTTTTCTTGACAAAGGATGGCGGGACGACGTGGACGAATGTAACGCCAACGAATATGCCGCCAGAAGGGCGCATCCAGAGTATTGATGCCTCTCCGCATGCTGCAGGTACAGCATACGTGGCAGGATATCGCTATCTCTTGAACGACTTCGAACCCTACATCTACAAAACAGATGATTTTGGAGCGACATGGATTCGACTGACTGATGGAGCCAACGGTATCGCAATCGATACCCCGGTTCGGGTTGTACGGGAAGATCCACACCGCCAGGGCATGTTGTTTGCAGGAACGGAATATGGTTTTTACGTCTCCATGAACGACGGGGGAGAATGGCATCGATTCGATTCAGGCTTGCCGGCAAGTCCCATTACTGATATTCGTATCAATAAGGGCGACATCGTGTTATCGACTATGGGACGTGGATTCTGGATTTTAGATGATATCTCTTCATTGCGCTCATTTACGAGTTCGGACGAAGCCCAACTTGTGAAACCAAGGGCCACCTTTCGGTCTCGTCGATTTGCTCGGGGTGGTGGTCCAGCTGCGCCCCAGTATGCTTCTGCAGGAGTGAAGCTGGACTATTTCATTCCGGCTGACATGGAGGGAGATGTCTCTCTTGTTATTAGTCAGAACGGTAAGCCTATTCGCGAATACAAAAACACACCTGCCTCAGAAGGCCGTACGCCAGACCAAGGTATGAGGGCGCCTCGAGGTAGAAGTGCTGGAAACAAGGCGCTGGAAAGCACGAAAGGCATGCATCGCTTTGTATGGGATATGCGCGTAGATGGGCCTGAGGATGAGAATGGTAAGAAAACTCGCGGGCCTTTGGCCGTACCTGGATCGTATTCGGCTTCCCTTCAAGTTGGGGATTGGACGGCCGACCAACCCATCGATTTGCTAATCGATCCCTTGGTCGAAGCCGAAGGTATTGGTATTGATGATCTGATTGCGCAGCACGAATTCAATTGGAAAATGGCCGAGCTATCGGCTGAAGCCAGAGCGCTTACCAGTAAAGTAAAGGCGTTGTTAGAAAACGTCCCATCCGAGGCTGAAATCAAGGAAAAAGGGAATAGAGACAGAAGACGTCGATTGCCGGATGTATCGAACTCACCCACAGATGAGCTCAACTATGTGCTTTCGCAGCTTGAAACCGACAATTCAGATAGTTACCCCCCACCGATGTTACTCAGCCAGATTGGCTATTTGGGTAGTATGACCTCCTCGGCGGATCAGCGTCCTGGCAATGAGGCCTACGTACGCTTTGATGAGCTTCGCAGGGAATTGACCATGCTAAGCGACCGAGCGCAGATTGCCGAACAAGCCATACACGAAGCCCAAAACAAGGAGTAACCCATGAGTTGGATTCGCACTATTCCCTTTGGAGAAGCACAAGGGAAGCTAAAGAAGCTGTACAAACGCGTGGCTGGGCCGCAGAATAACGTAGACAATATCATGATGGCGCACAGCCTGCGCCCCCACACCATGGAAGGCCACATGATGCTCTACAAGAATGTGTTGCACCATGCGGACAACGAAGTAGATAAATGGCTGCTCGAAGCCATTGGCGTCTATGTCAGTCTATTGAATCGGTGCTGGTATTGTGTAGATCATCACTTTGAGGGATTGAAGCGGTTGATAGATGATCCGATCCGCGCGGCAGCGATTCGTGAAGCCCTTGATTCTGAACGATTTGAAGGCGCCTTTTCAGAAAAAGAAGAGGAGGTCTTTCATTATGCTCGTACGCTCACGTTGGCTCCATTTTCTCTGCGTATGAATGAGATTGAAGAGATGTGGAGATGGGGGTGGAAGGACGCAGAGATTTTGGAGATTAACCAGGTCGTTGCCTACTTCAACTACGCCAATCGAACCGTGCTGGGTCTTGGGGTGGAGACATCTGGAGACCTGCTTGGACTTTCTCCCGGTGATTCAGACGATCCGGAAAACTGGCAGCACACCTAGACGTCTTCAACATTATTCCTTTGATTAGTCAGCCATTTTCTCGCTTAATCACTTCATAAATAACGATGCGGCATTTCTTTCTGGCCCTCTGTCTGTTCCTCTTTATTTTTACCATCGATGCCCAGGCTCAGGGGCAACAGCGCAGGTTTCGTGGTGGACCCGGTGAGGCTCCGATCATGATGGCGTTGCCTATGGAGTCAGCTCCTACTTTGGACGGTCGAGTTACGTCAGATCCAGCTTGGGATTTTGTCCCTGTAGCAACCGGTTTTACGCAAACGGCACCAGAAGATGGAGAACCCGCAACAGAACGAACGGAAGTTCGGATCGGGTTTACGAACGAGATGCTTTACGTGGGCGTTGTTCTTTTTGACTCAGATCCTTCAGGTCTGATCACGGCAGATACCCGAAGGGATGCTGATATGGGGAATTCCGATAGTTTCCGGTTCATTCTGGATACCTTTTCGGACGGACAGAATGGATTTGTATTTGGTACGAATGCAGCCGGTGCTGAGTATGATGCCCAATTAGCTGGTTCATCGGGAGGCGGCGGATTCGGCGGTCGTATGCGAGGTGGGTCAGGTGGAGGATTGAACGTGAACTGGGACTCTTCTTGGGAAGTCGTCGCATCGGTCTCGGACTACGGGTGGAGTGCTGAGTTTGCCATTCCCTTTACGACCATTCGGTATCCAAAGGGCGAGAACCAGACATGGGGCGTAAATTTCGAAAGGACTATCCGCCGGAATAATGAGACGGCATTTTGGGCACCTCTTGAACGCCAGTTCAACCTGACCCGGCTCACTCATGCCGGCCAGCTTCAGGGAATGAACGTGCCTGACTCTCGAAATCTGAAGATTCTTCCATATGCGTTGGCAAGCGCAAATCATGATTACACGGCGGCCCAAGCGGAGACTGAGTATGACGGAGACCTCGGGGTAGACGTTAAATACAGCATCACCCCAAGTTTGACATTGGACGCCACCTACAACACGGATTTTGCGCAGGTCGAAGTGGACGAGCAGCAGATCAATTTGGATCGTTTCTCCCTCTTTTTCCCCGAAAAAAGACCTTTTTTCCTTGAAAATGCGGGCTTGTTCTCTGTCGGTGAAACCGGAGAGGCAGAGGTGTTCTTTAGTCGCAGAATCGGAATTGACGAGGGAGGAGGCACGGTACCTATTTTGGGCGGAGCTCGCATAACCGGAAGTGTGGGAGCTTATAAAGTGGGTCTTCTAGAAATGCAGACCGAGGAAGTAGGGGGCGTCATCCAAGCCAACAACTTTGGCGTGGCACGCGTAATGCGGGAATTTCCAAACAGAACGTCCGTCGGGGTTCTATTTACCAACCGACTTGGCACCGGCGATTTGGCGCCAGAAGATGATTACAACCGGGTTGGAGCGTTCGATGCGAAAGTAGGCATCGGCGACTATGGATCCGTTTCTGGATTTATTGCGGCTTCTGACACACCGGGACGTGAGGGGAATGCCACGGCTGGCCAGCTAAGTGGTACCTATTCTAATGAGCGGGTTACACTTTCGGCGGGGTACACGGAAGTGGCGGAAGCATTTAATCCTGAAGTCGGATTCCTTCGGCGATCAGATTATCGCAAGCTGTCGGGATCTGTATTTACTCGATTCCGTCCTGAGGACTTTATTGGTATTCAAGAATTACGCCCGCACGTTAACTACCGTGGATACTGGCAACGAGATGGTTTTCAGCAGACCGGCTACCTGCACGTAGACAATCACTGGGAATTCAGATCGGGTTATGAGATCCACACGGGGCGGAACTGGACATACGAAGGCGTGGATGAGGCTTTTGATATCTCAGAAGGCGTGAGGGTTCCAGTTGGTGATTACTCCCATGCGGAATGGGCTTTCCGCTTCATGACACCCGAGAAGGATGCCGTGCGCTTTGAGTTGGCCATTAACCGAGGTGGTTTTTTCGGAGGAGACCGAACGGCTATCGTTCCGACGTTGTCTGCTCGAAAGGGCGACAAGTTGACGACCGAGATCGCCCTCGGCCATAATCGAGTGGAATTACCTGGGGGTGAGTTCAGGACCAACTTATTTAGGGCTCGCGCTTCCTATTCCTTTACGCCACGCATCTATTTGCAGGCTCTTGGACAGTACAATGATCAGACCGAGGAATGGTCTATGAACGTTCGTTTTGGTTGGCTTCAGGAGGCCAATACAGGATTATTCATCGTGTACAATTCTATTAACCGTCTTGAGAGTATGGACCCGAACGGTCAGGACTTCCCGGGAGAAGCCCTTCACAAAGGACTGATTGTCAAATATGCTTATCTATTCGACGTATTCAAGTAAGGAGTTCGATAACTCCACATCTACTCGGCCGACGTAGCTTTAGGTCGCGCCTCCGTCCACTGATTTGATGATACCAATTCTTAGGGCGAAAGCCGGATATTCGACTTGCAATAGTGCTATTCTGTGACGGATGCTCACCCAAATCACAACGGAATTACCTATGTCTACCCAGAATTACGATAATCACGCGAAAATGGTACCCATGTACCACTACGTAACCTTTGGAATTGTCGTGCTGACGTTTATCGGTTCTTTGGTATATCTATGGGTTTCTTGGGGTACCGATCATCAGCACGGAGCATCGCTTCAGTCAGCAACGCTCCTTGGCTTATTTTTTGTCATGTTCTGGGCAAGGATATTTGCCCTGCGAGCTCAGGATCGTGCTATTCGCGCCGAAGAAAACTTACGCCATTTCGTTCGTCATGGATCACTTATAGATCCAGCATTGACCATGCGTCAGATTATCGGTTTGAGATTTGCTCCGGATGAGGAATGGGATGCTCTCGCTTCAAACGCAGCCTCGAATGGTACCAGTGAGAAAGAGATTAAGCAGTCTATTGCCAATTGGAAAGCAGATGAGGACCGGGTATAGTTCGGTTGTCACTCGTTGCTTTCTGTGTAAATGAATAGGCTTGCACTAAACCGGTTTGAGCAGTAGTCTGTTCGGTCCCGCCGTACATGGATATTACTATGTTTGCCAGACTTACCATTTTGGTTTGCATCCTTTTTGTAGGATGCGATCCGCTCGAACCGCTTGGAGAGGAATCAAGACTCCAAGATGACACATTTGGCACTCCACCTTCGCGCATTTTGAAGGATACGTGGCATTTGAAATATGTATCTAGGCAGCAGATTGCCTACGCTGATATTGATACCAAGTTTTTGGACGGACGACTGCCGGAAAGCGTCAATTTTGAAAAAGAAGGAGACGTCGTTACCCGGCATCGCGTTCTCGAGTGGGGTCAATTACAATTGAGGGATAACGGGTATTACCGGATGATTCTTCAATACAACCGGTATGCGGTAAAATCGGGGCAAGATATTGGTCCTACAGCTCCTTGCAGATCGGATATTAGGGGACTTTACGGTGTTCGTGATGGAACGCTCATTCTCTATCCCGATCGTCTTCCTCAAGATCACGTCATTTTACAGATGGATGCCTTGGGTGGTCTTAGAAGTATGCAGGTCCCCAACACGTGCAACGGACTCGATTCTGGCGTTGAGTTTGAATCTGATATTCTATTGCAAAATGTGGTCTTTGAGGCCGTGGACTAGATAAGTGATGACGACATTTCGTTCCGTTCGCCCAGAACCTGAAGAGTTTAATCCCTTTTATTCTGGCTACGTGAGTTCAGTCCCAGACGGAGACATTGTCGACTTCTTGTCAGATCAGCAATCTCGAATGACTCAATTGCTGAAAGGCCACTCAGATGAGCGGGCCGATTTCAGATATGCAGAAGGGAAGTGGAGCTTGAAGGAAGTAGTGGGGCATATGATGGACACCGAATGGGTGTTTTCATATCGACTGCTTCGATTTGTAAGAGGAGACGAAACGGCTCTACCCGGCATGGACCAAGATGTGTTCATGGACGAGAAGCCGTTTGTAAACCGGTCTCTTTCGGATCTTTCCCTAGACTTTGAGACCGTTCGATCAGCTTCTTTGCGCTTGATTGGGAGCTTAGACCAAGCTGGTTTTGGGAAGGCCGGCATAGCCTCTGACGTGCGATTCTCGGTCCGCTCGCTTGTCTGGATTATCGCGGGTCACTGCGAGCACCACATGAATGTCATCAACGAAAGATATCTCTGATTATGTATCGCCCATTTGTCCTTCTGTTCGTGTTTTTCATGGTCGGTTGTGGTTCGGAGGCTGATACGAGTATCGATCCGGCTGCCGAAGAATGGATTCAGCTCTTTGATGGCGAAAGCCTGAACGGATGGACCCCCAAAATTACAGGCTATCCATATGGTGAGAATTATGCGGAGACATTTAAGGTGGTTGATGGCGCAATAACCGTAGCATACGACGGCTATGAAGAATTTGACGGTCGATTTGGTCATCTGTTTTATGAGACCCCCTTCTCGCATTATCTAATTTCGGTTGAGTATCGTTTTACGGGAGAACAAGCACCCGGAGGCCCAGGCTGGGCGTTCCGAAATTCCGGAATTATGGTTCATTCTCCTCCAGGGGCGTCCATGTTGGATGGGCAGGATTTTCCGATCTCCATTGAAGTCCAGTTGCTGGGAGGAAACGGGACAGATGATCGAACAACTTCCAATTTGTGTACTCCAGGTACGCACGTTGAAATAGAGGGTAATCTGGTTACGAGGCACTGCGTAAACTCAACATCCAAGACCTATCATGGAGATGACTGGGTAACGGCAGAAGTGCTCGTATTGGGTGACTCTCTCATTTCTCATCGGCTTGAGGGCGATGTGGTGCTAGAATACCAGCATCCGCAGATTGGCGGTGGGAGTGTGGATTCCTTCGATGCAGCCTTCAAGATGGACGGACAGCTATTATCCAGCGGCTATATTTCCTTACAAAGTGAAAGTCATCCCGTTGAGTTTCGAACGGTCGAATTACTCAATCTCAGAGGCTGTACTAATTCAGGCGCCCTGAATTATAAATCCTATTTCGTTAGTTCAGATGACTCGGCCTGTACTTTTTAGATAGAGCACGTTCAGAGCAATAATTCGTTTTGTACTTCGATAGGGAACATGCTACCCCGTTTTCCATAGGCGAATGCTGCGGATTAAGTTAAGGGAGTGTAACCTTTTGTATGCCTATCCGTGTGACTCATCGAGTCAAATCCTGAGTTTCCGCCTCGGTCCGGGATTTGCCGACTTTTGAAAGATTCGATCGTTAATTGGTCGGAAGATGTTTGTTTGCTTCACCTCAACTCAAGCTATGAAGAACTATTTCTGGACTTTATTTGCTGCCATTCTGTTTTTTGCGATCGGGACACCCGTTGCAGCGCAGAACTTTGGCGGCGCTGTAGCACTGGCCGGATCCGACGTTATTGTCGGGCAGTCAGGGGCTAATTCAACAAATTCATCTGTTTACGTTTATCGTAATATGGATGGCGAATGGGCCGAAGCCGGTCAGCTTGTACGCTCTGACAATGACGGTCAGGATGATCGTTTTGGTCGTTCCATTTCCTCAGACGGCAATGTACTCTTGATTGGTGCAACCCTTGTCGACAATTCAACTGGAGCCGTTTATGTATTTGAAAAAGATGCTGACGGAAACTGGCAGGAAACGGGTAAATTAGATCCGGGAATGCTTGCAGAAGGGGACTCCTTCGGTCGCTCACTAGCTTTAGCTGGCGATTTTGCATTTGTTGGGTCTGCAGGGCACAACAATGGTCAAGGAGCCGTGTTTGCGTTCATGAAAGGAGCCGACGGTTATGCTTTTCATAGCAAACTGAGCAACGACACTGTTGAAGAAGGTGGTTTCTTCGGACTCAATATCGCAGCAGAAGGATCTACGCTTCTAGTCGCAGCCCCTATGAACGGGCAGTCTGAAGACGGCGCACCGAATGGTGATGTGTTCTCATACACCTACGACTCAGCATCGGATGCTTGGATGGACGCAGGAGCCCTGCAGAAATTCCCAGGCGTTTTTGATAACTCCCAGTTTGGAATGGGCCTCGCAATGGAAGGCTCACGTGCCGTAGTAGGTATGCCACAGTTGGGTGGTGGAATTGGTGGTGCCGTTGTGTACTCAAATAATGGGGGCGGTTGGGGCTTCTCCGGCGTGCTCCTGCCATTTGTTGTCTCCAATGGCGGATCAGGATCTTTCACGGCGATTGCCGGGGATGATGTCTGGCTGGCTGGAGCAGGTACGTTATTCTCCTACGAGGGCGGTGCTACTGGATTTACCAGCGCGAGCGTTCTTTTAGGTGGGCAGACGGGAGGCGCGACCTCCGCTGCTGTCGATGGTAATTTGGCCGTTGTAGGCTCAGGAAACGCAGATAGCGGCGCCGGTAGAGTATTCGTTCTTGAAATGGGTGATGAAGGCTGGGACGTTGCTGCTGAATTTGAAACCGCTTTTGTAGACCTCTATCCATCCGTCACTGGCGGTCAGGTTGAGTGTGCTGAGGGCGTTGCAGAAGGATTTGATTGCTCTGAAATTGACATGTTGTCCTTTGTATCACTTGGAGATCTGGGTGGTGGAAAAGGAATTCGCATGAACGATGTTTGGGGATGGACCGATCCTGAGACTGGTCGCGAGTACGCACTTGCCGGCCGTACAGACGGTACTTCTTTTGTTGACGTGACGGATGCTGAAAACCCAATGTACTTGGGTAACCTGCAGATGACGGAAGGCGCCAACGCAGCATCATGGCGTGATGTCAAAGTATTTGACAACCACGCGTATATCGTAGCTGATGGTTCCGGACAGCACGGAATGCAGGTCTTTGATCTAACACGTCTTCGTGATGTGACAGAGCCACAGGAGTTCGATACTGATGCGTTCTACGGAGAAATCGGTTCTGCCCACAATATCGTTATCAACGAAAGCACTGGTTTTGCCTACGCTGTTGGTGTTAATAGCGGTGGCGAAACGTGTGGTGGCGGTCTTCATATGATCGATATCAACAGCCCGAAAGAGCCTACTTTTGTCGGTTGCTTCGGACATGAAGGAACGGGGCGCAGTGGCACTGGCTATTCTCATGATGCTCAGTGCATCATCTATGCCGGTCCTGACACAGAGCATGGTGGCCAAGAAATTTGCTTCGGTGGAAACGAGACAGCAGTATCCATCTCTGATGTTACCGACAAAGAAAACCCTATTGCCCTGTCATCAGCAGAGTATCCTAATGCAGGTTACACGCATCAGGGTTGGATCACGGATGACCATGAGTACTTTTATGTCAACGATGAGTTGGATGAAGTGAGTGGTGGTCAGAGTCTTACACGAACGATGATTTTTGACGTGCGTGACTTAGACGATCCAGTTTTGGTTCGCGAATTCCTAGGCGAAACAGCTGCCTCTGATCATAATCTATACATTCAGGGTAATTACATGTACCAGTCGAATTATAGTGCTGGTCTTCGCATCCTAGATATCTCAGATCCGGGTAATCCGGTTGAAGTCGGTTATTTCGATGTCAATCCAAGTGGAGACAACGAAGCCGGATTTAACGGTACTTGGAGTAACTATCCATACTTCGAAAGCGGAACGATCATCGTTACCGGTATCGAGTCAGGGTTGTTCATGCTGAAAAAGCGTCAGATTGACCTCTAGTCTAAACATGTCGATCAGCATGTTGGATGGAAAGTCGTTCAGTTGATCGTCAAAGAGGGTTAAATTCAAGCCGTAACGTTCGGCACATGAATTACGTCTTATCAGGGCGGGGTCACTTCAGTGATCCCGCCCTGACTTTTTTCTGCCTTTATTATCAGATACTAGACCCTTAATGTGCAGTATGCATTCTGGAGCACATAACCTCGAGCACCTCACTAAGCACGCCTCCCTTGCGGTCGGCGTGCGCCGTAGTGAACTTCGTGAGGGTGATGTACTCATGTTATACACACGTAACTCAGTCTATACCGCTCGATTCTTAGGCAAAGGCCGATTTGCTGTTACAGGGGGGGGTCGGTCTGAACACCGGTTCTCCCGACGAAATTGCGATTACGGGCAGTACCTGGGGCGGCAATTGTATTCATCGCGAGTTGGTGGCGAGTCCAGGCATGCGAGTAGAGTTTGGAAATCGCGTGGTCACATCCGTTCTCCAGCGTGTGGTGCGCATTCCAGCCACTTTATTAAACTGAAAGTCCCAGTCTAAGGTCGATTCGTCCGAATTCTCTTGACTCGACGGCGCTCACCAAATACTTTTTGGCTATACAGAGAGACTTCTCCCCCCCACCCGTGTGTCTCTTTGTGTTATACAACCCGTTATGATTGGATTCCGCACAAAGTGGATCTGGCGTATCGTGAGTGTGCTGCTACTTAGTATCACGCTTACTATTCCAGTGAACGCACAATTTAAGGTGATCGGTCAGACCGATTCAGCCGCTATTCTAGAAGGCGTCAACGTCTTTCTGGAAGTGGAATACGAATCCGGGATGGCAGGTTTTTACATTGATGCTCCTCAGGGCTGGCAGGTCCGGCACGTCCAGCTTCGGTCTGAACGCGGTACGATCCAACGACTTCAAACACAGTTGCAGGAGGACGGACGGCTATTTGTGCCGGTAGGACAGTCCATTAAGAGTGAAGACCAACTTATTCTTGGGATGATTTCCGGCTTGGATTCTGTTCCATCTCGTCTGCGTTTTATTCCCGTTGTCATCGAGGATCGCCGGCTAATCGAACGATTAGATCTGGCCGCCATCGTTCAGGTTGGCAATCGATCAATGACTGTTTCCGCCACGAACCAGGTAGGTCAGTTCAAGGATCTTACGGATGGAGTTTTGCTCGACCTTCCACCGAATAGTGCTCTTGAAAATTCGAAATCATTTGCCTTGTCCCTGTGGGTCAAGACGACTGGGATGGGGGAATTGCTTCTTAGTACCTGGTCCGGAGGACAACAGGATAACTACCCAGTAGAACTGTTATTGGATGAATCGGGCTATTTAGAGTTTTTTCGTGGATTCAATTCCAAGCATGTGTCCATGAGAAGTCAACGTCCCATTGCTGATGGGAATTGGCATTTTCTCACTCTTAATTACAATCCGGTAAGTGAGTGGACGCATTTGTTTGTTGACGGAGAAGTAGAAGATTCACTCTACCACTCCACTTTCTTCCCAACTGATCCAGCCACCCGATTGGGCATTGGTCGCAGATTGTCTGATGATGATGGACCTGCGTCTCGTTCTTATTCGGGTGAGATAGATCAACTGCAAGTATCGGCTTCCTCTTGGAACAGAAGTGATGTGCAGACGGAAATGAATAATCCGGCTAGCCGAGGAGATTTTCTTAGGACGTTTGAGTCGCGATCCAATAATGACATTCCCACGAGCTTTTCAGATCTAAGATTTCAATCAGAGTCCATTCACTTGGTTGCGAAACTGGATGACCTCGGTATTAATGTTGAGTGGGAAAGCCATGATTCAGACATCGTTCGATTTGAGTTAGAGCGTTCCAGAGACGGAGTTCAGTTTGAGTCCATTGCGACCCTATTAGCCATGCAAGGTTTGCATTCCTACCGCGATATTGCGTTTGCCGATGGGGTCATTTTCTACAGAGTAATTCCATATCGTCTTTCCGGAGCATCTGCGCCATCTAGGCCTATGAAAGTAGGTGTTGGAGATCTTGAAGAGATTTTTACGGTCAGGCTAGAAGGGAATCACCCGAATCCGTTTAATCCAACAACCACCGTTTCGTACACGGTTGAAGATGCACAATATGTCCGTATTTCTGTTTGGGATCTATCTGGACAGATGATATCCATATTGGTAGACGGAACACAGAGCCCAGGTTTTTTTCAAGTCCCATTTTCTGCAGAAGATCTACCGAGCGGAACGTATTTTGTCCGCATGGAATCCGCAGCAGGAATCCAGACCCACCAAATGGTTCTGACCAAGTAGTATTTTCAGTTGATATGGAAGAATGGAAGGCTTCCATGGCGAACCAGGGTCAAGATACCGTGGTTCTTAATCCATGAGTCACACTAACTGTGTAATTGTGAGAGGAAAAGGAATCCATATCGCTGTTTTAGCTGTTATCAGTATGCTTTCTGCATCTGATCTTCTGGCTCAGCGTCCAGTTCAGATGTTCGATCCGTTTTACAGGGGAGAATCAGCTGTTCGTAGTTTCTATGATCGATATGCGGTCACTGCAGAATTGAGCTACCGTCCAAATGCCTTGTTGCAGGGCGATGCCTCTCTTTCAACTCCGGCTGTAGGTACTGATGCTATAGGATTGAATTTACATCTGGAGTACCAGCTCAACGCGAATCTAGACCTTGGGATGTATGTGGATGCACGCGGAAATGCCGCTGGACAAGGATTGGGTTTCAGTTGGATAGTGCTCAAGTATATGTCCTATCAGGAGGGCACGGATTATGCCATCAGGCTGGCTATTGATCCGTCTTCGGATGGGCGAAGTGGCTTTCCGCAGGCTGATCTTGCTTTCTTGTATTCGTCTCCCATGTCAGATCGAGTAACCGCAGATTTTGGCTTTGGAGTTAGGAGAGTTCAAATCGGTTTTCAGGAACTGGTGCCAGCTACACCGGAGGGCATTGATCCGGGTTCATCGATGGTTAGTCCTCCTGGTGCCTCAAATGATATTCTCCGTGGTCGGGCTCGCGGTTGGGAAGTTCACGCTACTTGGAGTCACAATATTTTGTTCGATCCAGCTGGAAGCAATTTATTTGTTTCATTGATGGCTGAAGCCGGGTCTTATGACATGTTGGAATGGATTGTTCAGCCGGAAGGTGATCAAGATTCTCGTACCCAAACCGATTATCGGGGTGGAGTGTTGTGGGCTCGTTCTGGTCTTGAGATTGAGAGACCAGCCTATCGGTTTGCTCCGTTCCTCGACCTACCGTTCCGTCAGTGGGCGCCCTCTACCGGTGAATGGCCTCGATCGAAGGTTCGGCTTGGCGTACGATTGATGCTTCGATAAGCTATGCATATCTCTCCCCCTCTAGTAATAGGCATCCTATCGGATACCCATGGCTATTTTCATCCCAATCTGTTGCACTATCTGAAAGATGTGGACCTCATTCTCCATGCGGGGGATGTGGGAGGACCAGAAATTCTAGATGGACTCTCGACCGTTACCGAAGTCCGGGCGGTTTGGGGTAACATTGACGGGTGGGATCTGAGAAGGGAACACCCCGAACACAACAAATTTGAATTTGGAGGAGTCCGTTTCTGGATGACCCATATTGCTGGACGACCTGGAAGATGGCAACGTGGCATCGAGAAAGAATTAGAAAAAGACCCTCCAGACGTATTTATTTGCGGCCACAGCCATATTCTCTGTATCGAAAGGGTCGAGAAGTTGAATAAAATGCTTTTCATTAACCCCGGGGCTGCGGGAAGACAAGGTTTCCAGCAAGTTAAATCCCTCGTTCGACTACATATTCAGGATGGAAAGGCCATTCAGGCAGAAGTGATTCATCTGGATGATTAACTTATCCTTTCATTTTAAACGATCTACATGTCAGACCAGCACCCGAATACCCGCCGAACAGATCGATTTGATCTAAGAGCGATTTACGAAACAAGCCAACTTCTCAGTTCTTCCCTGGACTTGGAGTTTGTATTGAGCAATTTGTTGCGCACCGCAATGGGCAAATTGCTGGTCACAAAAGGGGCAGCCCTTTTATACGATCCATTAGCTGCTGCGTACTCCATTCCTGCCGTTAAAGGCATATCTGGATTGGAGAAAGGGGGGAGCCTTGTTTTGACAAACGTGGATCTCGAAAACACGATGCAGGATGATCGAGTGCCTGCTCAGTTGCAAGAAGTGGGTATCAAATTGGTCTTCCCAGTTGCCTTTGGTCACCGGGAAATAGGTTTGATTGGACTAGGTGGAAAGTTTACGGGCCAGCCATTTGAAGACCAGGAACTGGAATTCATGGCTTCACTAGTGAATATGTCTTCTGCTGCCGTGCATAACTCGCTGATGGTTGAAGAACTGAAATTGGCGAATAGAGATCTGGATTCGAAGGTGCAGCAGCTCAATACGTTGTTCGACCTATCTCAGGAATTCAACTCCACAGTGGATCGATCGGGGCTAGTCAAGTTGTTGACCTTTGCTCTGATGGGCCAGATGCTGGTTAAGGAGCATATTTTCCTTATCCGAAGTATGTCCGACGATACCCGAACAGATAGTGGCGTTCATATCGTGACGGCAAAAGGGATTCGAAAGGACGAATTGTCTTCAGATGTTACTGAGGCACTTTGTAAGGTTGAAGAGTTAGTTTTGTTAGACGGGGAAAACACACCGGAAGGTTGCGAGATTTTAAAGGAAAAAGGCTTTTCCCTGATCTTGCCTATTCGGCAACAGGGTGAGGTAGGCGCGCTACTTTGTCTTGGAGCTAAAATGACCGGGCAGGCCTATCAGCCCGATGAAATCGAGTTTCTTTACGCCCTTGGAAACTTGGCGTTTGTGTCGCTGCATAATTCCTATCTCGTCGATGACCAGCTTGAAAAAGAGCGTTTGGAAGAAGAAATGCGCCTGGCTAGAGAGATTCAAGAACGGCTACAGCCCACTGAACTGCCTAAGTTTGATGGCATCGAAACAGCTAGTCTTGCTCTGCCTAGTCGGCATGTAGCGGGAGACTATTTTGACGCTATAGAGCTGGATAAAGATCGCATTCTTTACGCGATTGCCGATGTTACGGGCAAAGGAGTGCCTGCCTCTCTTTTGATGTCCAACCTGCAGGCATGTCTTCGTATTCTCGTGCCATTGGATCTTAGTTTGGAAGAGGGTACAGCCCATATGAACCGAGTGATTACTGAAAACACGGGTTACGATAAGTTCATCACTTACTTCCATGGGATTTTCAATAAAAAGGATAGCTCCTTCAAATACGTAAATGCGGGGCATAACCCACCCACTTTGGTTCGTGCGGACGGGTCTATTGAACTGCTCGAGGAAGGGGGTCTCTTGTTAGGCGTTCTAGCAGGCATGCCCTACGAGAGCGGAACGGTTACGTTGAATCCAGGAGATGTGTTGGCCATGTTTACGGATGGCGTAACCGAGGCGATGAGCCCAGAAGGTGAAGAATGGGGCGAAGAACGATTGGAGCCTTTACTAGCGTCTATACGCACTAAAACGGCCGAGGCTATTCTCGATGATGTACACGAGGCGATCAAAGAGTTTACCCACAATGCACCCATTTTGTCAGATGATCTGACCATGATTGTGTTGAAAACCACCTAGCGTTGCAAGCGTCCTGAAGGAAAGACTACGACGCTTTCGTTTCCATCCCGTCCGATAGCAGATACACCAAAAAGGAAATTGTCGATGACCATTCCTTTCAGGGTGAATTGCGTCGTTGAAGAGTCTACAAATCTGGAATGAGTCCATTGCGGAGCCGTTGTCTCTCTCCAGTGAATCTTGTATCCAGCTAGTTCGGGATCTTCTACGGCATCCCACTGAAGGGTGGTGGAGGGCCTCACAGCGCCGCCGATCCGGACCTGGTCCGGACTTGGCGGCGCCCAGGCAAGACCAGCTAAAGCGACGGCATTTACAGCTGTAAGCCGAGCGGCATAGTCGAAGTTTACGCCTTCAATTACATCTCCATATTTGACACCATTCTCCTCTCGAATATTTTGATGCTGGCGCACATAATTTTCGTGAGTTTCCATGATTCGAATTCCAGGAAAACCAGCATCATTGAACGGACGGTGATGTCCTCCTCGGCCAAATCGATCAAGGCGATAGATGAGTTTGGCATCCAGATTGGTGAAGTAGATGTCAGTCATTCGGTCTACGTAGCGCGCAAGTTGTCTAGATACGCCATCCACTTCGCCACCTTCAAATCTCCGCCGTCCACGAGCCTGATCTGTTTCAGTGATTGGGGTGGGTTCTGAAAAGACGCGAAAAGAGCTGTTATCGATCACACCATCGACGCCTTCGATATTGCCAATCATGTCATTGTTTAGGACTCCAACGACATTCCAATCCTCATCCTGGGCTATTGACGCCATGTATGCGCCGCCCCACAAGCCTTGCTCTTCTCCAGAGAGACCTGCATACACGATGGAGTTTGGAAAAGAATACTGACTAAGTAGTCGGGCCGCTTCTAGTGTCCCGGCCATTCCTGAGGCGTTGTCATTCGCACCCGGTGCGTCGCCCTCACCATCGGTTCCACTTGAGTTTCGAGAATCGATGTCACCACTCATGATCACGTAATTGTCGGGATGGCGAGTACCTCTCTGGATGGCTATGACGTTTACCACCCAAACATCTTTTACCGCTCTTGAACTAGATCCTTCCTGAATTAGAGAGCGCTGGAAGTAGACCTCAAGACAGGCATTACATGCCTCAGAAATGGCGTCGAATTCGCGTTTTATCCAGCGTCTAGCCGCGCCTATCCCGCGGGAAGTTGAAAGTGTATCAGAAAAGGTGTTGCGTGTGCCAAAACCGGCCAGGGTCCGAATATCAGATTCAATTCGCTCGGCAGAAGAGGCCTCAATCATTGCGTAAATGCGAGAATCGGTTGAAGGGGGAGCCTTCGTTGAAGACTGAGCCTGCGCTGTGGCTATCGAACAACAGAAAACGAGGCAACCGATAGAGAAGAGAGTAGAGCGGGTCATCTTGATCAGGATTGGTGTACCTGAAGCCTACGAAAAGTAATTGACCTGTACAATCTGTTGAAAACTCTCAGGTCTATCTATCGTAGCTGTATTAAGCAGTATATCGGCGCTAGGAGGGAGCATTCGTGGCAATTTAATACGATAGTATGCGACAGCAAGCGGCTAAAACCCGGGTGAGCCACGACCGGGCAAAGCACCCCCTCAAATGCTACGCCCGGTCGTTATGTGGCCCACTCTTTTCTGAACATCGCATACGATGCTCGCTTCGGGCGTTGGCCAGCCTCTGCCGGCTACTTGGTTAATCGACCGTTGAAGACCACGATTTAAATACTGTGGATAAGTAGACGGTCTTAATTATTGGGTCATGTTCGCCGATAAAGACACAGAGTGTATCCATCGTATAACTAAAGATGTTTTTAGCATCCACAAGAGTCCATGCCCCAGAGTTTGATGGCATTTTTAGCCATGTTGCTTGCTTCAATTATTGATCGAAGTAATGCAAATACTCAGTTGATCTTGCTTGATGGAGAACAAACCGTGATCGGTGGCTTGTATAGTACTGAGGAGTCTTACACGCGTCGTGGGATTCCATTTTTAAAAGATTTACCTAAGTGGTTTTTCGGTCTCCGGTATGTCTTTGGGCGGTCTCAAACGGCGACCACTCAGAAAGAATTGGTTATTGCGCTACAAGCTACTGTTATAGATCCTGTTCGCAGTCGCGCAAGGAATCAATTGGTCAACGAGTCGTTGGTGAGCCAGCGCGCCGCTGTCCAGAGAGCGCTTGAAGCGTTTAATAAGGATATTGCTAACAAGAATGCCAAGCCCAAAACGTATAAGGGCACTGGCAAATAAGGATCTGCGAGAAGAATTTCAAAGCGGGCCGGGCTTTTAGCCCGGCCCGCTTTTTTTGTGCTATTTTGAGGTCCGCCTCAAACCGGTTGTGTCATGCGTATCACTTTTCGCTGCTTGATTCTAATCTGGGCCCTCATTCTCGTGGGCGGATGCGCTGTGCCAACCGTAGATCAAGGCGAACTGCGACCTTCAAGTTCGGCAGAGTGGAATACGGATTTGATTCGTTCTCATCTGGAATTTCTGAACAGTGAAACGCAAGAGGGTAGAGCGCGAGGAACCAGAGGGTTCTTGAGAACGGCAGATTATATCGCCGATCAGTTGAAGGCTAGTCAAGTTCAGCCCTTTTTGCGGGGACAATACAAGCAACAGTACGCAGCGTCGGTCACCCATTTAGCTAGAGCTGAAGTTCTTTTTCTAGGCTCTGACACCCTGAACCTGGTACAGGGGGAGGATTTTTTCGTCTTTCCTGGCACCGATGATGTGCAGCTGTCTCCTGCTAGTCAGGAACTCTTGAAGGATGAAAAATATGCTTTGTCCCGTTTTGTTGAACAAGAAGAGCGCATAACTACGTCCTCGATTCATGTTGTCGGGTACATCCCTGGAAGAGATCCTCGTTCGAGGGATTCGCTGATTGTTGTCTTTGCTCAGGCTGATGGCATAGGAGCGCAAGGAGCAGTGTCCTATACAGGTGGGCGAGATGCCGGAACAGGGACTGCAGCGCTTCTCGAAGTAAGTCGGCGACTTTCGACTATTCAGGACCAGTGGGCCTTACTCGGTCCTTCCGTAATGGTGTCTTTTCTCTCTGGATCTAGATTAGACTGTACGGGGCTGGAGTCGGCAATGATGAATTTTCCCTGGCAGAGGGAGTACATATTGAACGTCATTGTCCTCGATGAATCGAGTCATCCAACGTGCCGGTGGGAAGATCTTAGTCCTGAGATTCAAATAGTACGCGCTACTTCAACTGAATCGAATGAGGAGGCTGCTCCATTTTCTCCCTATTTCCTTCGGTCCGAATTGCTTTCAGATGATAACATGCTGCAACTAGAAGCGGAATCACTTCGTCTTGCCAAACTTGTTATGGCCTCTTTGATGGCGAAATAGCCGTGTGCTCTAAAAGATAATTCCAGCCATTAAGACATAGGACGTATTGTAGATCTCAGGCTTTTCTGAGCGTGCGTTCGAAAGACCATAGGTAGAGCGAAGTCCGAACGTTAACGTTTCTGAACCGACTCTTGCATTGAAATCTAATCCGACAATTAGGCCCAGATCTTGTCCTTCGACCGTTAAGTCCTGTTCCGTCTGTTCAAACGAGCTACCCACTGCATTATACGTTATTTGTGCTTCGGTCTTAAAGGCCATGGCTGGCCCCGCAAACAGGCGCGGACTAATCCGTTTGTACGGGTTTATGCGGTACCCGAGTAGAAAAGGGACCTCGATATAGGTTATTTCGGATAAACCCTCGATGGGGATGTCTTCAAAGTCAAATTTCAAGGCTCCTCCTTTGACCAGGTAGTAGACCCCAGTCTCAAACTCAAAACCGCTCGGGTACTCGTACCTTAGTCCGCCTCCTCCAACCAATCGTTTGATATAGGACGCATTTTTGACCGTATCCCCTCGGAACGACGATCCCGAAACGCCGGCTTGCATCAGGGCCCTAAATTGGGCTTCAGCACAGTTGGGAGCCACCATCGCAAGGGTGAGTACGGTTAGCGCGCAAAAAAGGCCTTTGGAGTATTCATTAATCATATCTCTACCTGTCTTTGAGAATAATGTACATCCGAGCCTTTTCAATAGACCTCAAACCATTCTGAAAGGTACAATCCGAACTTTGGATGGTGAATTGCCGAGTGTGGATGTCAGGTTTTATTTCTCCTCTTTATTAAATTGCCTGATATGCCAAGATCTGAATCAAAAAAGCTCGCTCCAACCGTCTTTAGACGGTTGTTCTATTTATGGGCCATGTTTTGGACGGCCTGGATGACCGTTTTCTCCTGCATCGGCGCCGTTCTGCATCATATGCTTTCTAGTGATATTCGGGTTTTTAAACTTTGGTCACGGATTTGGGGTCGCAGTATTCTGTTTTGTGCGGGAATGAGAGTGGACATCGAGCAGCGTGGAGAACTTTCAGCTCCGGCCTATGTTTTTGCGCTCAACCATCAGGTTTCTCTTGATATTCCAGCTGCTGGTATCATTATTCCTCGTCCGTTCGGGTGGGTAGCTAAAGCAGAATTGGCAAAAGTACCTTTTCTTGGAGCTGCGATTAAGCACTCGCCTTCTGTGTTTATTGACCGATCTCATCCCAAGAAGTCTATAGAGTCCATACGTGTTGCGGGAGAGCGGATTAGAAGTGGCCTGTCAGTGGCCATATTTCCCGAAGGTTCGCGTTCTGGAAGTGACGTACTCCAGCCGTTCAAAAAAGGCGCTTTTGTGCTGGCTATTGAGGCGGGTGTACCCGTCGTGCCCGTGACGATCTTGGATGCCTACCATCTATTCAATGAAAAAGGAAAGCTTGCACAACCTGGTACAATGCACATCGTCATTGGAGAGCCCATACAAATTGACGGATGGTCGCGAAAAGATATTCCCCGCCTCATGGAAGAGGTTCGATCTACCATGCAGGATGAATTGGATCGGCGGAACCGGTCCTGAGACGTTCCGTAGCTTAACATCACCTTTCTATCCCGCAACATGAGCAAAAAAACACCGCGCTCCAGATCTAAAAAGAGCTCAGTTTCCAATACGGGAAGGGCAGTGCCCGAGTGGCATGGAATGTGGCAAAAGCAGACGCCACTCAAGCAACATGGTTTTGGTTTTTTGGCATTGCTTCTCGTCAGTGTGACTTTTTTCGCCCCTATCCATTTTTCTGGAAAGCAGCTTATAGCGGGTGATACGGTGTCGTGGCGTGGAATGGCGCAGTCCATGATCGAATATGAGGAACAGACCGGTGAAGTTGCGCTCTGGGCAGGGCGCACATTCGCAGGAATGCCGGGGTATATGATTTCACCTGAGCTGACGGTGCCTCAGGTTGATTCTGTGATGAGACAACTGAGACTTCTTTTTTGGCCGACATCGCACATGATGCTCTTGTTCATGGGGATGTATTTTTTGGCTTGGTTTCTGACTCGAGATACGCTGGCAAGCATAATGGGGGCCGTAGCCTACGGCTTCACAACCTATATCCCTGTGATTTTGGTCGCAGGACACAATTCAAAGTTTATTGCCTTGGCTTGGGCTCCTTGGATGCTTCTAGCCTTCGCGTATGCCATGAAGCAACGAAACGTATTGTCTGCGCTTCTATTTGCCGTTGCTCTTGCCGTCAATCTTAGGGCTGGGCACGTCCAAATCACCTACTACGTTACGGTTGCAGCCGGTATTTGGTGGTTGTTTGAGGGTGTTAAAAGCATTCGAGCTGCTGAGGTCGGGCAGTTCTTGAAATCCACTGGAATGCTCGCTTTGGGATCCGTTTTGGGCTTAATGATGGTGGCAGAACCCTACCTAGCACACGCAGAATTGGCACCGTTCACGACCCGGGGCTCCGCCTCCGGCGGAGCCCCGGGTGGCATGGCCTGGGAATATGCTATGGCATGGAGTCAAGGTATAGCCGAATTGTGGACCCTCGTGGTGTCAGACATCTTTGGGGGTGCTAGCCCGACTTATTGGGGAGCCAAGACATTCACTGGAGGGCCTCATCATCTTGGCATAATCGTCATTGTGTTCGCGGCTCTTGCGGTATGGAGAAAAAGAGACCTGGTCACTTGGTCATTGGTAACTGCTATTGTAGTCATGACGATGTTCTCTTTAGGTCAGAACTTATCCGTTCTGAACAAGCCTATGTTTGACTATTTCCCGATGTTCGATGCTTTTCGAGTGCCTGAAACATGGTTGAGTGTCGTTGCACTTCTCGTCGCGGTGCTGGCCTCTCGGGGGATTTTAGAGCTGAAGAATGGGATCAGCATCACGCGCTTCACTTCGGTCCCCCACGTTCGCGGTTTTATGCTGGGATCGATCTTGATTCTGGCAATGATGACGGTAGGTCCTTCCTTTCTGAGTTTTGAAAAACCGTTTGAGCAAGATCGTCTGTATTCGCAGATTAAGGCTCAATATCCTTCGGCCACAGATGCACAGATTACGGGCGCGATTTCTCAGGAAGTGGCGACGAGGATGATTGAGAGAGAAGATCGATTTCGAGCAGATACCAGGCGGGCCATCTTTTTCCTTCTTCTTGTCATGGGGCTCCTTTGGTTGTACCACAGAAAAATGATTCCCTATTGGATGACTGCCATAGGCATCATTGTACTGCTGGCGTTTGATCTGGGTGGAGTAGGACGTAGATATTTGAACGAAAATGCACTTTCTGATGAGATAGAAGTGGCGGACAAAGTCCCCGAATATGAATTTGATACGTTTCTGAAAGCACGTGCATTTGAAGAAGGTGGAGAGGGTGAATTCCGGGTTTTATCTCTAGAGTTTGGCCAGAATCCTGAGACCAACGCCCGTCCTTCTTTTCATTATGAATCGTTGGGTGGATACTCCGGTGCCAAGCTTCGAGTGTATCAGGATTTCCTAGACCAATTGATTTTCCTTCCGTCTGGTACAGGTATTAATCAACCCGTCCTGGATATGTTGAACGTACGTTTCGTAGTCGCTGGGGGAGCGGTACCTGGATACATCCCAGTTTTTCAGGACGAACAAACGGGAATGATCGTGTTGGCTAGTGAAACGGCAAACGAACGTGCATTTTTGGTCGACAAGGTGACTCGTCTTGCGGACGCTCCTTCGGTATGGGATCGTCTACGAGAACCAGACTTTGATCCATCCAAAGAAGCGCTAATGGTGGGAGTCGATGCCGAACTCGTTGAGCGCGTGCGAGCAGCTACAGATTCTACTACGGTTAAACGAGTTAATCGTATTGCGTACACCGCTCAGGAAATGACCTTTCAGGTAGAATCGGATCACGCTCGCCTGCTTGTTGTCAGCGAGATCTATTATAAGCCGGGCTGGAAGGCGTTCGTAAATGGAGAGGAAACGCCCATTTTTCAGACGAACTATGTGCTTCGGGGTGTGGAAGTGCCTGCTGGGGTGAGCGAAGTGCAGCTTGTTTTTGAGCCCGCTTCCTTCCGCAATGGCCGTATGATTACTGGTGCAGGGACGCTGATTGTATACGGCTGGCTTTTGGTGTTTGGCCTTCAAGCCGTGCGTAGGAAAGAGCAGGATGAGGACCCTGATTATTCTTGAAAAGAGTTCTTTTCATCTCATACTATTTCCCGCCATCAGGTGGGTCCGGCGTCCAGCGTCCACTGAAGTTCGTTAAGTATTTTCGGGAGTTTAACTGGGATCCAACCGTTTTGACGGTAGATCCTAAGTTTGCGTCTTTTCCTGATTTAGATCATGCTCTGGAGGCTGATATTCCCGCGAATGTGCGTGTCATTCGTACCCGCTCGAGAGACCCTTATGCCGCGTATGCAAAGTGGACTGGCCGTAAGAAATCAGATGCAGTGGGTGTTGGTTTTTTGGGTGCTGAACATACCTCTTTTAAGGAAAAAATGGCCCGGTGGGTCCGCGCCAACGCTTTCTTACCAGATGCACGTCGGGGCTGGATTCGGTTTGCGAGACAGGCTGGCGATCAAGAGATTCAAGACAGCGCGCCTTTTGACGCCATCGTTTCAACCGGGCCGCCTCATTCGGCTCATCTGGTCGCCTCATTTCTTTCTAAGAAACATGGTATTCCATGGGTTGCAGATATTCGAGACTCGTGGCCGGATGTAGCTTATGCCGAATCGCTTCCTACCATGCGGTTGGCTCGCAAATTAGATTTGGCCATTCGCGATAAAGCGCTGCAGTTAGCAGCTGGTCGAATTGTGGTTTCAGAAGACCTTGGGACGTCTATGGAGGCCAGTTCTGGGCTCAAGTACGACTTGATCCGAAATGGATTTGATCCAGAGGACTTTGAGGATGTTCGTCCCATTCAAGATGGCACGTTCACGCTCGTGCATACCGGAAATCTTTCGCCTGCTCGAAATCCTCTTCCGCTCTGGCCCGTTTTAGCTGCAGGCCGTGCTGCGGGCAAATGGCAGCTACTGAAGATTGTCTTGGTTGGAAACGTGGACGGTACCGTTTGGGAATCAGCTAGAAAGCATGGGGTGGATGGAATGATAGAGCATATTCCTTATGTCCCGCACAAGGAAGCCTTAACACATACCTGCAGTGCGTCTGTCTTGGTTTTGCCCATAAATCGGGTTTCAAATTCAGCAGGCATCGTGACAGGGAAGATATACGAGTATTTAGCAGCTGGTCGTCCTGTTTTAGGCCTTGGAGATCCAAAAGGAGAAGCCTCTCAGATCCTAAGAGAATCTGGTGGAGGGCGTATGTTTGATTACTCGAATGAGGCTGGAATCGCTGATTGGATTGATTCATTGTATGAAGCTTGGGTTCTGGGCTCGCCCCTTCCCGGGGCGAGCCCAGAACGCGCTGCTGCCTACAGCCGCCGTTCTCAGACGGGCCAACTCGTGCGCATGCTGGATTCACTAACAGAAGGTTAAAAGGTGGATATTGTTACGGTAGTCGGTGCAAGACCGCAGTTTATTAAGGCTGCCGTGGTTAGTCATGCCCTCCTAGCTGCTGGCGTGCAGGAACGCATCGTGCATACAGGTCAGCATTATGACCCCGGTATGAGTGACATATTCTTCAGTCAGTTGGGAATACCCGCTCCAGACACCAATTTAGAAGTGGGCTCAGGTACGCACGCGACTCAAACGGGCACCATGATGATTCGCCTCGAAAAGTATCTCCTGGAACAGCGTCCCGATTGGATTTTGGTGTACGGAGATACCAATAGCACGTTGGCATCCGCACTAGTTGGCACTAAACTGAATATTCCTGTTGCCCACGTCGAAGCGGGTCTTCGATCGTTCAACATGCGGATGCCGGAAGAGGTCAACAGGATTGTCACCGACCGCATTTCAGATCTGCTATTCTGTCCTACTTCCACAGCTGTACGTCATCTTGAGAATGAAGGCATCAGTCAAGGTGTTCATCTCACGGGTGATGTTATGTTAGACGCGACGCGCTTTTTTGCTGAACGTGCACAGCGTTTTGAGATGGTGTATCCAGAATCGCCTTTTTATTTGGCGACCATTCATAGGGCAGAAAACACCGACGACCCGGACCGTTTACAATCCATTTTAAAGGCCTTTTCCCTGATGGATCAAACGATCATTCTTCCTTTGCACCCCAGGACGAAGTCAATCATCGAAGCTTTTCACGTCCCGAACAATGTGACCATCGTTGATCCAGTGTCCTATCTGGAGATGTTGTCGCTCATTACAGCCGCCGATAAAGTCCTGACCGATTCTGGGGGTTTGCAAAAAGAAGCAATTTGGCTTTCGACTCCTTGCATAACGTTACGGGATGAAACGGAATGGGTGGAGACCACGAATGGGAAGTGGAATCAGATCGTGGGGGCCCATACTGAATCTATTCTAAAGGCCGTCCAAACGGATCCTGAAGGGGCGTGTCCAGTCTTTGGCGAAATTCCAGGAACGACGGCTTCTAATGAAATTACCCGCTTGCTGACCACCTAGAAGGGAGGACGAGAAGACTATGCCCCATATTCTGATGGTATTAGATCATGCCTACCCTCCCGATCTTCGGGTAGAGAATGAAGTGTATACGCTGAATAAAGCGGGGTTTGAAGTAACTCTCTTATCGATTGGACCGGATTCCCGTCCGATTGTTGAACAGAGTGGTTTGGCTCGAATCGTTCGCTCTCGGATTCCCGCTCAGATGAGAAATAAAATGCGGGGATTAGCTGGTTCGCTACCGTTTTTAGATCTGTATCTGGCTCGTACCATTCGGAAGCTGCACAAGAGCTACCATTTCGATGCCATTCATGCCCATGATTTGTATCTGTTTGGAGCGTGTATTCGCATCGGTAAAAAACTCGGACTCCCGGTCGTGGGGGATATGCATGAGAACTGGGTGGAAGCACTCAAGCATTATAAGTGGAGCACTACGATTCCGGGGAAATGGGTCATCAATCTGAAAAAGTGGGAAGCACTCGAGATGACCTGGTCCACTGAAGTGCATCATCTCATTGTGGTCATCGAGGAGATGGCAGAACGGCTTCGTGAAAGGGGTATTTCAGAATCGGCCATGACGGTTGTGCCCAACACCATCAGACTAGACGATTTTGCAGCATGGCCCATCGAACCTATTGCAGGCTTTGAAGACTCTGTACCTCGTCTGATCTATACGGGAGGAATGGATCGTCATAGAGGATTGGAAGATGTGATTCAGGCGCTTCCGCATGTCATTACTCAATTTCCCGATGTCGAAGTACTCATGGTAGGTGATGGTGCCGTGCGCAGTGAATTGGAATCACTGGCAATCCGCGAAAACATCCAACAGCATATTGTTTTTACCGGATGGCAAGACCAGAAAAAGGTCAAAAGCTACTTAGCTTTAGCTGATGTGGGCATCATTCCACACAAGAAGACCGTCCATACCGATCACACAATTCCGCATAAACTGTTTCATTACATGTATATGGGCTTGCCGTCTGTGGTCAGTAATTGTCGTCCTTTGGAGCGCATCGTCGAAGAAGTGGGATGCGGAGCTGTTTATCCGTCTGGATCGCCAGGAAAACTGGCAGATCAACTTTGCACGCTCTTGGGAGACGCAGCCCTGCGGAATCGACTTTCCAAAGCAGGAAAAGAGGCTGTAGCTACGTCCTACAATTGGGATGCTACGGCCACTGGTCTCGTTGAGGTATATTACAGACTACTGGGCGCTAAGCCACTGGAATAGGTGTTCGGCAATCCGTTCGGACGCTCTTCCGTCCCATAATTCAGGGACCTGCCCTTGTTTCCATGTCCCCGAGATCGCGCGACGTCCGGCGTCAGTGATCAGATCCACGTCCAGCGACATGAGTTCATTGGTACCTTCATCAATCGTGATGGGACGCTCCGTGTTGGGTCGAACTGTGGCACAAGGGACTCCGAGCGCTGTGCTTTCTTCCTGAATCCCTCCGCTATCGGTGACGATCAGGCCGGAGTGCATCATGAGGCACATAAATTCAAGATATCCGATAGGTTCGGTCAAATGAATGGCGGGATGAGCTTTTAACGTTCTTCCAGATGCGATGCCGTCCAATCGGAGTGCCGTTCGGGGATGAATCGGAAATACCACGGGCCCCATTTCGGCTAGATTGAGAAGAGCCAAAGCAAAGGTGTTCAGATTAGCGTCATCATCTACTAGCGCCGGTCGGTGTGCGGTAATTAAGAAATATGATTTCGCGGTAAGCCCCATGGTCTCGTGAAAGGCCGTATCACGAGCAGCCTGCTCAAACTGTCTCAGGGAATCGATCATGACGTTTCCAACGAAGAGCATACGCTGCTCATCTACCCCTTCATTTCGAAGATGAGACATACCAGATGGCTCGCTGACATAGAGAAAGTCTGAAATAGAATCGGTGATTAGTCGATTGATTTCCTCGGGCATGGTGCGGTCAAATGATCGAAGTCCTGCCTCTACATGAATCACCGGGATATGCATTTTTTTAGCAGTCAAAGCCGTAGCAACAGTAGAGTTTACGTCTCCAACCACCACCACTACATCAGGTCGATGTTCTTGAAACACCGCCTCTATTTTGGTCATTACGCCTGCCGTTTGAACCGCATGGGTACCAGATCCGACACCCAGAAACATGTCGGGTTCAGGCATACCGAGCTGCTTAAAAAAGATATCACTCATGCGGGCGTCGTAGTGTTGCCCCGTGTGAATCAGCAAGTTCTCGAAGTGCCCCGAAGCCGTGAAAGCTTTTTCTAGGGCTGCAATTTTAATGAAATTAGGCCGGGCGCCCGCTATCAAAGCTGCTTTAAACATTCGAATAGGTCAGGATTGCGTTCTAAAATGCGTCTTAGATTGAGTTTTGGAGTATACTCGTTTCAATTGGGATCTGATGCCGGAATCTTTGACAAACGGGTGCTTCAGGATCTATATTCCCACCATGTTCAAACAAGATGCTCCGGCGCGTGTCGGATGCTCCCAATGAACGGAACAACCATTCTTGATTTCACGACTACACGACTATACAGGGACGCGCAATGTCAGATGATTACGGAATTGCCCTCGGAATGATCGAGACACGTGGTCTCGTCGGTGCAATTGAAGCCGCCGATGCCATGGTCAAGGCTGCTAAGGTCAATTTGATTGGAAAAGAAAAGATTGGTGGTGGATATGTCACCGTCATGGTTCGCGGTGATGTAGGAGCTGTCAAGGCTGCTACAGACGCAGGGGCAGCCGCTGCCGAGCGTGTGGGCGAACTCGTTTCGGTCCATGTGATTCCTCGTCCTCATTCTGACGTGGAGTCTGTTTTGCCATCTGGTATAGATGGTTAAGCCCGAGGGAGTGCAACGCTCCGTCGCTTACCAGGTCGAATTATAATGTCAGAATCTGCAAATGAGGCATTGGGTCTGATTGAGACTCGGGGTCTAGTCGCCGCAATCGAAGCGGCAGATGCAGCCGTTAAGTCGGCTAGCGTTCGGATTATCGGCATGGAGCAGACTCAGGCCGCACTCATTACCATTAAATTGGCTGGGGAAACTGCTGCCGTTCAGGCTGCTGTAGATGCGGGTTCCAATGCCGCTGAGCGGGTCGGGGAGGTGCTTTCCCGGCACGTAATCGCTCGTCCGGCAGATAGCCTCGGTAGTATGCTTACTGCTTCAGAGCCTTCAACAACGGCTTCTCTTGAAAACATGACCGTTCGAGAGCTTCGAGCCTTTGCTCGAACTCAATCCGGGCTCCCCATTCAGGGTAGAGAAATTGCTCGAGCCAATAAGCAACAGCTGCTGGCAGCCCTTCGTAAGCGAGCATAGTCGGTAACTCCATTCTGGCCAAACCATGAAACGGCCTGTTTACTCAAAATTACGTTCTCTGTATGCTCCGACGCAGCGCGGATCTGGATTTGAACGGGAAGAGCCCAGTCATCGCGGGCTCGTTGTTACGTTCTGTATTCTGGCCTCATGCGTGCTTTGGTTCGCATTTTCGATGCAAGAGACGTACACCCAGATCATTGAGCTTCCTACTGAAGTCAGAAATCTTCCAATGGACAAAGCTCTGATCCAAGAGCCTCCGACGAGCGTGCTGATTCAGGTTGAAGGGGAGGGTGTTCAGATCTTGAGACTGTATTATAATCCGCCTACCATCCCCATTGACGTTTCGGTCGGAGATGTGGACATGTTTCTGGTTGCACCGGATGTGTTGAACAACGTTAGTCTGCAGACCGTCACACCTCGGCAGATCTCTCTCTCGCTCGATGATCGGATTACGCGAAGAGTCCCCGTCGAAGCCCGAGTGGACGTGCAATTCGAACCAGGTCATCAAATGATAGGCGGCATTTCAGTCATTCCAGATTCGATATTGATATCCGGTGCACAGTCGATAGTTGAAAGCATTCGCGCCTGGCCCACGAAAACTCGAAATATTGGCTCTCTCAGCGACTCTCTCAATGCAGTCATCGAGCTATCCGATTCATTATCGGGTCTTCTTAATTTAAATGCGTCGGAAGTGCGCGTTCAGGCCGATATTCAGGAATTCACCGAGGGTAGACGGAGTGTCAAGGTGCGGGTTACGGGAGCGGACGACGGGCAGACGGTTACGTTTGTGCCTGAGACCGTAAATGTTGTCTATCAGGTCCCCTTGTCCCAATACGATGCCTCTATGGACGCGGAAGACTTTTTTGTGTTCGTACCGTATGCGGATATTCTACGCGATGATCAAGGGCGGGTTTATCCTATGCTTCATCCTCCTGAAGGACTTGAAATTCGTAGATATCGACTTGATCCAGACTTCCTAGGCTACTACGATACCCGTAATGAGAGATAAAGAAACGTTCTCTTACGTCGAGCTTCCGGATGGAATCTTTACTGCTGATGGAATTTGGTATCACACCACAGAGAAAGACGTAGCAGAGTTCGCGCCAGATTTGCTCCATAGAAGCGGTTTAGATGTTTTATTGGCTCAAGCAGGTGAGTGGTCGCGTCTTCCTACCGCAATTGCAATATTGGGCTTGGCTGCATTGTTGGTATTAATCAGTCCATGGCAAGCTGCCCTTGGATCCCTTTCCATTTACATGTTTCTAGCGGTGGTGACTCCTTCAGTTGTGATCTATAATCTGTCCGGATTAACACGGAAGTTGATCCATCCTGTTTTGCAGGGTCTGATCTACGTGCTCTTTTTGAGCTACTTAGCCAGTTTGGGGCAGATGGGAGCTGTGGGCACGGGATTACTGGGCTTTATTTTATTTAGGTGGCAACTTGTTGGTCGTCTCCTTTCGCGCCCCATACGTTTTCTTGCGCGTCCACTTTCACCTTTGTCCATGCCCGATACCATCTTGCGAAATGTCTTGATTCGGGGTTCCCTGAAATACGGCTATTCGGTTGGCGAATTGAAACGTATGGAAGAGCGGATGACAGAGATCATGACGTATCATAAAACCCGATCAAAACAGACAGGAAAATGAACGGATTAGGTCGTGATTGGGTATATTTGCCGTCCGAAGACTTCTCCTACCCTGAGCCCTCTCACTGAAACGGATTGAATTCATCCAGTTGCCCATAGACGAGCATATTACGATCGTAGACTCTGGCAAGGAATTGCGGCAAAAGCTGCTTTCTGCCATCCAAAAACATCTGGATGCCCCAGATCCTCGTATTCGGAGTCTTGTTCGAATAGAGGTCCCCATTTTTTCGATGGATCCACTTGTGTGGTTAGGAATGCAATCCGATTCCGAAAGAATGTATTGGCGGGGAAGACATGCCGACGATCGGGTGGCCATGTTTGGAGTAGCAAAAGTGATGTCAGGCGATTCTAGACCTGAGTATCCAGATCTTGCCAGAGAAGTCGACGACTTCCTTGAGCGTCCAGGGGCGGATCTCCGTTTGTATGGTGGTATGCGGTTTGATCTGGATCGTAATGCAGACCATGATTGGTACGGATTCCCAGCTTGGCGCTTTGTGCTTCCGAGATTTGAAATGCATCAGCGAGGTAAACACACGCTGCTTTGCTGCAACTTAGTTCTTCCCGAAGATTATGCCGTTCGGGACGCTCTCATTCAGCAAGTGCAAGAACTCTGTTTTCCTGATTCTGGGCAAGAGAAGGTTCAGCAACAGGAAAAGAAATCTCCGCAGGTCCCCAAGCCGGTCTCCCGTGTGGACAATCCCGGGTTTGAAGGGTGGAAAGCACAAGTGAATTGGTCGTTAGACGCTTTTCATCGTGACCTTGTTGATAAAGTGGTGCTGGCCAGACGGGTCGATTTTTCATTTCAGCAAGCCCCAGACCCGGTTTCATTACTCCACATTCTTGAAGACGCTACGCCCAATTGCTTCCATTTTCTGTTTACATCTCAGGAAGGTGTTTTCTTGGGAGCCACACCGGAACGTTTGTTTTTCCGGAGAGGTCGAGAAGTAACCAGTGAGGCGGTCGCTGGAACGCGACCGCGAGGCGAAACCAGTGATGATGATCAGGCCTACATGGCTTCGCTGCTCGACAGCGAAAAAGACCAGCGCGAGCATGCATTTGTGCGTGAACGCATTAGGGATGTTTTGGGAGGATTGTGTGACTCGGTTTCAGTCGATGAAAATGCAACAGAAATGAGGCTTGCTCAAGGGCGTCACCTCGTTTCTAGGGTTTCAGGAAGGCTTCGCGAAGGAGTAACTGATTTTCATTTACTCGAGCAGCTACCTCCCACACCCGCCGTTGGAGGTGTGCCCACTGAGATTGCTCTTGAGGCTATTCATTCGCTCGAAGACTTCGACCGAGGGTGGTATGCTGGACCCGTTGGTTGGATTGGGCGGGACTCGGCTGAGTTTGCCGTCGCGCTCAGATGCGGTGTGGTGCGTGGATCGCAGCTTTCCTTATTCTCCGGAGCAGGTCTGGTGCAAGGCTCAGATCCGGGCTCGGAGTGGATTGAAATTGAGCAGAAAATTACAGACTTCACCAAGATTATTGGGTTGGAAATAAGGACCGCCGACTAGTGAAGCTGAAAGCACCAAATAGAAACCATTTTTGGGCAAGTCTGATCGTTGAAGAGCTCGTAAGAGGAGGCTGTACAACCTTTTTTGCCTCCCCAGGATCACGATCTACCCCGCTGGTAACGGCAGCCTTTCGTCATCCGTCGGCTGATGTACACATGCATTTTGATGAACGCGGGTCTGCTTTCATGGCCTTGGGGTTCGGTAAAGCAACGTCCAAGCCTGCAGCATGGATTACTACTTCTGGAACTGCGCTGGCCAACGGATATCCGGCAATTGTTGAAGGAGCGATGGAAGGGGTCCCCATGATATTGCTTACGGCTGACCGCCCGCCGGAATTGAGAGATACAGATGCTAATCAAACGATTCGACAGGATCACCTGTTTGGTCAGTATGTGGAGTGGTTCGTAGATCTTCCGGTTCCAACCGACGACATCGATCCCACGTTTGTCTTGTCTACGGTAGATCAGGCCGTGCACCGCTCGATTCACGGTCCGGTGCACTTGAATTGTATGTTCAGAGAACCTCTCGCGCCGTCTGAAGAACCGTATAGCCCCAAACAGTCGGTACGGTTCGAGCAGTGGGAGCAGAGTACTCAGCCGTTTACCATGTATTCTTCAGACGGCGCGACTCCGATTGCAACGCTCAAGAATATAGAGCGGCTATTGGCTCAAGCTAAACGCCCTATGCTGGTTCTGGGTAGGCTAAGTGGACAGGGTAGCATCATTCAGTCGGCCGTTGAGCACTTGGCCCAAGTCTTTGGGGGAATCTTCGTATCTGATATTAGTTCGCAGTCTAGGCTGGGGCTTACCGCAGTGCATGGTATTGCCCATATAGATGCGCTTTTGTTCGGGGATACCGACGCGGATTTGCAACCCGATTTGATCCTTCAATTTGGTGCCACCTCGGTTTCAAAACGACTGGGTACGTTTCTAAATGAGATCCCTTCGGCACACTATGTCGTGATTGATGATCGGTTGCGCCGTATTGACCCTGGCCACCGAGTGGCGGTTCGAGTTGAGGCCAACCCAGTGCACGTGCTGACTCGGCTTTCCGAGCGCAGCGCGGCAGGTTCTACGTCTTCAGATTGGCAGCGACGATGGATTGCTCTCGGAAAGCTATCGAGTGATTGGCTAAGCGAGGAGACCTGTGCTCGCGGCGTTACCGAACAGGCTGTATCCTATCTCCTAAGTAGAGCCCTTAAAGAAAACACGGCTCTGACTGTTGGTTCGAGTAACTCTATTCGACATATGGATATGTGCGCAGATCCAACTGGATTAAATGTGCCGGTCTTGACCAATCGTGGTGCCAGCGGGATTGACGGAACGTTGGCTTCTGGAGTCGGCTTTTCTATCGGTCACGGCGCCCGCCCAGTTATATTATTGGGGGACTTGACGCTTCTGCATGATTTGAACTCATTAGCGTTGTGCTCGACGGCTAGAGCCATCGTGATCGTCGTCAATAATGACGGAGGAGGCATTTTTTCATACCTCCCTATTCGTGCACATTCCGATGTGTTTGAATCGGCCTTCGCTACTCCGCACGGGTTTAAATTTGAGGATGCTGCATCTCTGTTTCGCTTGCGATATGCGAATCCAGAAGCAATCAATGACCTAGAGCTGGCTCTAGAGGCAGCATTTCAATCTGCTGAAGGAATTATTATCGAAGTAAATACTAATCGGGACGATAATCTCGAAGAAGTGCGCCGGCTGTGTCGAAACTTGTCGGAGCGTATTCAATCAGCAGCGCATTGAAATCATGAAAACTCGTCTGCACGATCAGTATATGAGATTTCGATTGGATCAATCGGATGTTCAGACTTTGTGTGATACAGGAAGCGTCCTTCAATGTATTGGAGTGGGATCGTCTAATTTGAGTTTTGAAATCAAGCTCACCAATGAAAAACCCAGCGCCCACTTTGTAATTCAGTGTGTGGAAGTTCTCTTACCCACGGCTTGGACTGCCGGCTGGGCAGGAAACGAGGTGGTTGGTTTTGATTTTGACGTACTTACTGATGATGGGGACGTACTTCGGATTGTTGTTGAGAAAGATTTTCCATGTGCTCATACGGCTGATGGAAGAGCTGTTTATGGTAAACCCGAGCGCAAGAACTAATTTCTAGCAGGCACTTTACGCTGCATTAAGCAAGAATTGGATTCAGATTTTCTGCATATCAACCAATGGGTAACGGGAGCCGATACGGATCCAGTTGCGGTGTTTTTGCATGGATTTATGGGATCATCGAAGGACTGGGCGTTTTTATCAGATCAACTCTCGTGTACAGTGTTGGCCATAGATCTTCCCGGGCACGGCCAGTCTGAAGCGCTTGAAGATGTGCATTGGATCGCGGCAACCGCTGATCAGATCGCTCATCAACTACAGGTACGTGGCATCGAAAAATGTCATTTGATCGGTTATTCTCTTGGTGGTCGCATTGCCATGCAACTCGCTATTCGATATCCGAACCTATTCGACCGAATCGTATTGGAATCTTGCCATCCAGGGCTTGACAACCAAGCAGAAAGGGTCCGTCGAAAAAAGCGAGATAAGCGCTGGTCTAAGCGTTTCCGCACCGATTGGCCTCAGGTTCTTGAGGATTGGTATGAACAAGATGTGTTTGCATCAGTTGCTGACCCATCCCACTTGATTCAGGAACGCTTAAAAAACGATCCCATCGCTCTTGAAAAGGCTATGATGGGTTTTTCACTCAGTGGTCAGGATTCATGTTGGAACCAAACACATTCCATTCTCTATCTGTGTGGTGAATTTGATCCGAAGTATGGAGATGTTGGGCGACGGCTTTCAAATAAAAATGCGAGCGTTCGGCATCAAACCGTTTCACATTGTGGTCATAATGTCCACTTGGAGAGTGCGGAAACGTATCTCGAGCTTCTTACCTCATTTCTAGAAATTGACCTGAAATAATCTATGTCTGCAGTGAATTGGAAGTCTGCCGCCGAATACACCGATATTCGATACGAGAAAGCAGAGGGCATCGCAAAAATTACTATCAATCGCCCCCACGTCCGCAATGCCTTTCGGCCGCTGACCGTGTCGGAAATGCGGACGGCACTTCAAGATGCACGTGACGATCAGGAGATTGGCGTCATCATTTTGACCGGTGAAGGCCCGGAGGCATTTTGCTCCGGTGGTGATCAGAAAATTCGTGGAGACGCGGGCTATAAGGAAGAAGGCACTGGTGTCATGCGCCTCAACGTGTTGGATTTTCAACGGGAGATCCGCACCTGCCCAAAACCGATTATCGCGATGGTTGCCGGTTGGGCTGTCGGAGGTGGTCATGTCCTACATGTGATGTGCGATCTTACGATAGCTGCAGAAAATGCGCAGTTTATGCAGACCGGACCTAAGGTTGGGTCCTTCGATGGGGGATATGGTGCCTCTTACTTGGCCAGAATTGTTGGTCAGAAAAAGGCCCGAGAAATCTGGTTTTTGTGCCGTCCGTACAATGCCGAGCAGGCAGAAAAAATGGGACTCGTCAATACGGTGGTGCCCCTTGAGCGACTCGAAGAAGAGACGGTTCAATGGTGCCGGGAAATTCTAGCTAACTCCCACATGGCTATTCGCTGTTTGAAGGCGGGTCTGAACGCAGACTGTGATGGACAAGCAGGGCTTCAGGAGCTGGCCGGCAATGCTACCCTCTTGTTTTACATGTCTGAAGAAGGTCAAGAAGGGCGAAATGCATTCAATGAGAAACGTGCACCTGACTTTTCTAAGTTTCCATTTCGGCCCTAACCTTGGGTTCACGCGTTTCCATATGGATTGAAGCCGCGCGGCCCAAAACGCTTTGGGCCGCGGTCTCTCCGGTGCTCATTGGCATAGCCTTGGCTTTCTCGAACGGCGTAGAACATATTCCATCAGCCATTCTGGCCCTGGTGGGAGCCATGTTGATTCAAATTGGAACCAACTTTTACAATGATCTCGCCGATTTCGACAAAGGTGCAGACACCGATGAAAGATTAGGGCCTCGCCGAGTGGTTCATTCTGGTTTAGTCAGCCGATCTGGTATGAAAACCGCGACGATGCTGACCTTTGGACTAGCCGTCGTCTCTGGTGGCTATCTGATGGTGCGAGGAGGATGGCCCATAGTCCTGATAGGGATTTGTTCGATCGTCTTTGGACTTTTGTACACGGGCGGAAAATATTCCTTGGCCTATCTGGGTATCGCCGATGTCTTTGTGCTCATTTTTTTCGGCCCTGTTGCGGTCGCAGGCACCTATTTCGTGCAATCGCTCACATGGCCTTGGCCCATCTGGGTTGTTGGTATTGTGCCAGGCCTTCTGGCCGTAGCCATCCTTTTGGTCAACAATATTCGTGACCGTGAGCAAGATGCTGCGGTGGGTAAAAACACCCTGATTGTTCGAACGAGCAGAGCATTTGGACTCACGATGTACGTGGGATGCGTTGCTTTCTCGGCCGGAGTAGTCCTGTTTCTGTGGCTGGTTTCTGGGTTTACACCTTGGATTTTACTAGCTCTTCTGGCTTATCCGATGTATCGAGAACCAATTAGGCTATTGCGGACGGTTCCCGAATCCGAGGGGCATCTGCTCAACGCTGCTCTCGCTATGACGGCCAGAAACCTATTGATCGTTTCAGTACTATTTGCGGTAGGAATCATTCTGGGGCGTCTTTGATGCGATATCGATACTACACGTATGAGCTCCCCTATATCCGTCCTATCCGGATTGGAAATCAGATTCAAGACGTTCGGCGAGGCGTACTCATTAACGTTCGAGATGAGGATGGAAACGAGGGTTGGGGTGAAGCGGCTCCACTCGACGGGTATGGTCCGGACACCTTCAAAGAAGTAGTCAGTGCGCTGGGTCAGACGAACAATCTACCGCCATCTCTTCGATTTGGGATGGATTGTGCATGTCGATCTGTGCATGCTATGCAATCATCCTCTCCGTTGAGGGATTGGTTCGGACCGCGTGCGGCACCGAGCATTGAGAATGCTTTTTTAGTCTCTGGCACCGAGTCCACTATCCCACGGGTCGTGAAAACGAAGGTGGGAGCATCGTCCGTGCATGATGATGTCCAGCGTGTCCAGCATATTCTGGATACGCTGCCAAAAGGAGGCCAGGTACGATTGGATGCGAACGGACTTTGGTCCAAGCAGGAAGCATTCGAATTTGCTGCGCTGTTAACTGAACTATCCCAGGTTGAGTTTATAGAGGAGCCTTGGGAGGGCTGCTTCCGGGATCCTGACCTTAAATCGTATCCGCTTCCGGTAGCCATGGATGAAAGTTTTTCCAGCCTGAACGATCCCTGGCAGGATGCGGACTATGTTGTGCTAAAGCCCGCACTGTTCGGCGCGTTGGACGAAACGTTAGAGGCCATTGACCGGCTTCGGAATGCCGGAAAGTCCGTTGTATTGTCATCAGCCTTCGAAACATCCGTGACCCTGCACGTGCTGGTGGCACTCGCTTCTCAGATGGATACGGTTCCAGGATTTGGCACCTATCGATATCTAAAGTCGGATGTTGGCCCTCGTCAAGATTGGCTGGAGTCCTCTGTTCTTCTCTTCGATCAACTTCCGGTCGCGCCTGGGCAACACATATCCCTCGATGGTTTGAAGGAGGTTTCGATTTGATGGGCCTCTATCGTGATCAGGTTCATTGGTCATCCGAGCAAGTACCTTGTCCTATTGCTTGGCATGCTATCCACCACCCTGATTCCCCGGCCATACATAGGGGAAGGGATTCATGGACGTATGCAGAATTGGACAACCGTATCCGTACAACTGAATTCGATTCAGATGGGCATATGTTGGTGTTTCAGGAGTGGAATTCGCCGGATCTAGTCGTGCGTATTTTTTCAGCTTGGCGTGCCGGTAAAACGGTCCTGTTGCTCAACCCGCGTTTGCCCGAGCAAGCGGTTCATCGCCTCACCGAGGAATTGGACGGAAGGCGCGTGCCAGCGACCGTACGCAATCAAGCAACCACCTCTGAAGCCAGATACTACTCAGCAAGTATAGCTACGGCTATGCTAACATCTGGAAGTACGGGCAAGCCAAGTGTGGTGGGACATTCATTTGTCAATCATATATCCTCAGCATATGCCTGTATGAGTGAGCTGGATATGGACGCAGATGATTCTTGGCTGTGGAGCCTTCCTGCTTTTCATGTGGGCGGGCTATCTGTTCTCTGGCGGTGTTTTTGTTCGGGCGCATCCGTTGTGTATCAACCGAGGCAAAAAGGTCCCCTAAATCTGGAGATGGGTTCGCCCTCTATCTGCTCGGTTGTCTCAACTCAACTTTCTGATCTTGTAGCAGCCCAGATCTGCAGTCCAACTTCCCTTAAAAACATGATTGTCGGTGGAGGACCGCTTTCTGAAGGACTTTTGCGAAAGGCCTTAGAACTAGGTTATCCGGTGCGCACTACGTTTGGAATGACGGAGACGACTTCGATGGTCACGCTCTCTGAACAGTGGTCGAAGTCATTCGAGTCGTTGCATGCTGGACGGGCGCTCGAGGGTGTTTCTCTCACCTTGGGAGACGAGGGCAACCTCATAATACGGGGCCCGATGGTGTGTGCGGGCTTCTATGAAAAAGGCGAATTTAAAGCCGTTGAGGCTCGAACAATGGACTCGAAAGATCAGGGCAGTTTACTTCCTGACGGGGCCTTGCAATTAGCGGGTAGGTCAGACGGAGTATTCATTTCGGGTGGTGAAAACATAAGTACGGGTGAAATTGAGCGAGCCATTCTGGCCATGGATGACATCGATTCATGCCTTGTTATTGCCGTACCCGATGAGCGATATGGAAGACGACCCGTTGCTTTCGTTTCCCCGGACCTGGGGTCTGCCTACATCAAGACCTTTCTTAGAGGAAAACTTCCATCCTTCTCTATTCCTGATCGTTTTTATTCCTTTCCGGACCTAGAGCCTGGGGAAGTGAAAGTACCCTCAGAACGCTTACTAGACATAGCAAAAAGGGATTTGAGCTCTCCGTAATGCGGGCAAAGAAGACGTTTTCGACTGATTCACGCAATTCTGATTCAGTTGCCAAGTAGATATTCGGCAAAACAGTGTAGTTTTGCGGCATGAAGTTATTCAGACAATCATTCGGAGAAGGCCCTCCCTTACTCATCATCCATGGATTACTGGGAGCCAGTGGGAATTGGCAGTCTATCGCTAAAAATCGGTTTGCGCCGCACTTTCGGACGATCACGGTTGATCTTCGAAATCATGGCAAGTCTCCTCACAGTAGCGATTTCGCGTATTCGAATATGGCTGAGGATATTCTTGAGTTGATGCAAGATGAGGGTATAAAAGATGCCCATATTTTGGGTCATTCGATGGGAGGGAAGCTGGCTATGCATTTGGCCCTCGAGCATCAGGAGATTGTCGACAAACTGATCGTAGCTGACATCGCTCCGAGAGCCTATCATTCGCGGCACGAGGCCATATTCAGAGCACTACATGAAGTCCAACCGCCGCTATTTGATAGTCGAGCAGAAGTTGATGCGGCGATGCAACACATGATTCCTGAACCCGGTTTACGCCAGTTTCTTTTAAAAAACCTGCATAGAAACGATAGTGGGTTGGCCTGGAAAATGAATCTATCCGCTATAGAATCTCATTATTCTGATATACTTTCAGAGGTAGAAAGCTGGGAAGTTTTTGAAGGTGATGTGCTCTTTATTCGCGGAGAGCGCTCGGACTACCTGTCTGAGTCCGATGTACCTGCCATCCGAGCTCTTTTTCCTTTTGCTGAACACGTCAGTATGCCCGAAGCGGGCCATTGGCTACATGCTGATAACCCGACTCTTTTTGCCGATCTGGCACTGAGCTTTCTTCTTTGAGGAGCATGAGTGGAAAAGAACCTTCGCCTGTAAGCCTCGTTGCACGTGATTCTTGACTTACAGACCCATCGAATCGCACGTCATGTCATCCCGAAGACACTTACTGGACCAAGCCTTATCAGAGCGCATTCTCGTATTGGATGGAGCTATGGGGACCCTCATTCAGCAAAGTGGTCTGGCGGAAGCTGACTTCCGTGGCACTCGTTTTTCAGATCACCCTTCGCCGCTTCAAGGCAATAATGATCTTCTTTCCTTAACTCGTCCAGATCTCATTCAAGAGCTGCATGAGCGCTACTTGAAGGTTGGCTCAGACATTATCGAAACGAACTCCTTTAGCGCGACCCGAATTGCTCAGGCTGACTATGGACTTCAGGATGCTGCCTATGATATTTCTCGGGCTTCGGCTGAGGTGGCTCGGCGTGCAGCTGATAAGTATAGCGAGCTAACCCCAAGCAAGACTCGTTTTGTGGCCGGGGCTATCGGCCCGACGAATGTGGCTCTTTCGATGTCCCCCGATGTGAACGATCCCGGTTTTCGATCAGCCACATTTCTGGAATTAGCAGATGCCTATGCAGAGCAAATCGAAGGCCTAATGGATGGGGGATCAGACCTTCTATTGATCGAAACGATCTTCGATACGCTCAATGCAAAGGCTGCGATTTATGCGATTAGTGAAGTCTATGAGCGTAGAAACGAACGTCTTCCGGTCATGATATCGGGGACCATTGTGGATCAAAGTGGGCGGACGCTCTCCGGACAAACCACTGAAGCTTTTTGGATATCTGTCGCACATGCTCCTGAATTGATGTCGGTTGGTCTCAATTGTGCTCTGGGATCTGCTCAAATGAGGCCGTACATCGAGACACTTTCTTCGAATGCACCGGTGCGGACGAGCCTCTACCCGAACGCTGGTTTACCCAATGAATTCGGAGAGTACGATGAATCTCCAGCCTTCATGGCTGAACAAGTAGCATCCTATGCCAAAGAGGGGTTTCTGAATATTGTCGGTGGATGTTGCGGAACGACGCCTGAGCATATCGGAGCCATGGCCGAAGCCGCTGCCCGATTTAAGCCTAGGTCTATTCCGTCCCCGACAAAAATGCTCAGAACGAGTGGGCTAGAGCCTTTGGAGTTCCGGAAAGGCCTCAATTTTGTGAACATTGGGGAGCGAACCAATGTGACCGGATCTCGTCGATTTGCACGGTTGATTCTTGAGGATCAGTATGATGAGGCCATTTCTGTTGCTGCTCAACAGGTGGAAAATGGTGCTCAATTGATTGATATCAACATGGACGAGGGGTTACTGGATTCGAAAGCAGCAATGGTTCGATTCCTTAATCTGCTTGCCGGAGAGCCTGATGTGTCGAAGGTGCCTTTTGTCCTGGATTCCTCCAAATGGGAAGTCATTGAGGCTGGGCTGCAGTGCGTGCAAGGAAAAGCTGTCGTGAACTCAATCAGTTTGAAGGAGGGAGAGGCTCAGTTCAAGGAGCAGGCGAGACTGGCGCGCCGGTATGGTGCGGCTGTCATCGTAATGGCATTCGATGAGCAGGGGCAAGCGGAAACGCTGGAACGTAGACAAGTGATTTGCCGGCGCGCGTACGATATCCTGACAGATGAAGTTGGGTTTCCGGCGGAAGACATCATTTTCGATCCCAACATATTCGCCGTTGCTACCGGTATTCCGGAGCATAACCGCTATGCCATAGACTTTCTCGATGCCTTGCGGTGGATTAAAGCGGAGTTACCAGGAGCTCGCGTTTCGGGAGGTGTATCCAACCTCTCGTTTTCGTTCCGTGGCAATGACACCGTTCGGGAAGCCATGCACACCGCCTTTCTATATCATGCGATTAAGGCGGGTATGGATATGGGCATCGTCAATGCTGGACAAATTGAGGTTTATGATGATATCGACCCCGAATTATTGGTCGCTGTAGAGGATGTCTTGTTTGACCGGCGTGAAGACGCTACCGAGCGGCTTGTGGATCTCGCTGAATCTGTGGTCAAAACGGATTCGGACGAAGAGCCCGAACTGGCTGCTTGGCGAGTGCAATCAGTCGAAGAGCGGCTAAAACACGCATTGGTGAAGGGCATTGTTGAGTTTGTAGAGGACGACACGGCAGAAGCTCACCAGAAATATGGACGGGCAATTGATGTCATCGAAGGACCTCTCATGGCCGGCATGGATCGGGTAGGAGATTTGTTCGGAGCCGGAAAGATGTTTTTGCCTCAGGTGGTGAAGAGTGCCCGGGTCATGAAAAAATCAGTGGCCTGGCTCATTCCCCACATCGAGACAGAAAACGAAGAGTCCGATACCGTCCGGCGCAAGTCACGCATCTTATTGGCTACTGTAAAGGGTGATGTGCACGACATCGGAAAAAATATTGTCGGTGTCGTTTTGGGCTGTAATAACTACGATATTATTGATTTGGGGGTGATGGTTCCTGCCGATCGTATTCTGGATGAAGCCATAAAGCACGATGTTGATGTAATCGGATTAAGTGGTCTCATCACGCCGAGCTTAGATGAGATGGTTCACGTTGCATCCGAGATGGAGCGTCGGGGAATGGAGCAACCGCTACTTATTGGCGGTGCTACAACCTCTGAGATGCATACCGCAGTCAAGATTGAACCGGCCAGAAAGAAACCGGTTGTGCATGTGCTCGATGCTTCTCGGAGTGTTACCGTTGTCGGAAACCTATTGTCTGAAACGGACCGGTCGGCATTTGTGGAGGGCACGACGTCGACTTATGCGTCTTTACGCGACAGGCACGCGCGCCGGCATCAAAAACAGACCTTTCTGACTTTAGAGCAGGCCAGAGCCAACCGCTTGCAACTGGAATTTAATGCCAGTACAGTTCCGCCTGCAGCGCAGACTGGGATTCATCATTACGATGAAGTGGGCGTTGAAGAACTGAGGCCCTACATCGATTGGACACCATTTTTTCAAGCTTGGGAGCTGCGCGGCAAGTATCCGGCACTGCTAGAGCATCCTGAGAAAGGAGAGGTAGCTCGAAAATTGATGGCCGATGCCCAAGCCATGCTGAATGCACTGAATGATGCAGGTTCTCTTCAATTCAAGGGCGTGTCCGGTCTGTTTCCTGCGTATTCAGATGGAGATGATATCATCTTGCGTCATTCAGATGGCACGGCTGTACTCCATACTCTGAGACAGCAGACTGAAAAAACCCCAGGAAAGCCCAATAGAGCGCTCTCAGATTTTATCGCTCCAGAAGGAGGACCTTCGGACCATATCGGTATGTTTGCCGTGACCACCGGACATGGTGTGTCTGAGCTCGTGGCTAGGTATGAAGCGGATCATGATGATTATCAAGCGATTTTACTAAAATCTCTAGCCGATCGTCTGGCAGAGGCCTTTGCTGAATATGTTCATGAGCACGTTCGTCGGGAAGTTTGGGGGTTCGAGGGCCAGACTAGATTCAGTAATACCGAACTTATTAAAGAAGAATATGACGGTATTCGCCCAGCTCCAGGCTACCCTGCGCAGCCAGATCATACTGAAAAACGCACGATATGGAAGGTCCTTGGAGCAGAGGAGGCTACGGGGATTACGCTAACAGAGCACCTTGCTATGGCGCCAGCCGCATCCGTTTGTGGACTCATATTCGCCCATTCCGAAGCGGAGTACTTTAATCTTGGCGATGTTTCTAGGGATCAGATTCAAAGTTATGCGAAACGAAAGGCAATGCCCGTCAATGAAGTAGAGCGCTGGATGGCACCTAGGTTAGCATATGACCCCGAAAAAGAGTGAGGCCCAAGTAAACTAGATATGGGGCCTGTTTCAGTTTGAATTCTTATCTTTCCGCCCGACTTCAGAACAGAATATATCCTGGTACTATTTATGCAGTTTACGCTTGGCTTGCGGTCTTCCGAAGTTTCTCCCATTGATGCGATCCGAAGTGACTCCGCTTCTGTGACGGCACAAATGCTGGGAATCCTTGGATTTGCTGCTCTAACCGCTTTGGGCGCACAATTTAGATTGTACCTCTGGGAAGTACCGTTTACGCTTCAGACCTTTGCCGTTTATGGCAGTGGATTGTATCTGGGATGGAGAAACGGGCTCCTCGCACAGGGACTGTATTTACTCATCGGACTATTTCTGCCTGTCTACGCTGGAGATGGCGTGGGTCCGGCCTACCTCTTTGGTGCAGTGAGTGCAGGGTATTTGCTTGCTTACCCGCTTACTGCAGCGGCCGTGGGTATGCTGTCGAAGTCTTTTAATGGCTTAACGGGGACCATCTTATCCATGATGGTTGGTTCTGTAATCCTATTTGTTCTCGGGGTTACTTGGTTGCACTATGTAGCCGATCATGCTACATGGTTTGAGTCAATTGACAAAGGCTGGTTACGTTTTGCACCAGTAGATCTGGCTAAAATCATTCTGGTTGGATTGATTTATCAGGGTACGAGAAGTCTTTCTGGCCGCAAGTAGCTTCTTCGCGGAACTGGAATCAGGATCTACAGGTTGACCGCCTGTGATTCGTTCGATCCTGAATAGCAACGTTGGTGATTCTGGAAAAGCATTGATTTTGGTGGCGATAGTCTCCACGATTGGTGCAGCTCCACTGGACGCGTATGCTCAAACACCGACAGCATGGTCTCGCCCCATTGAAGGCTCCATCTTGCACGATGCTTCGCTGTTGGCTCTCGCTGACGAAGCGCTCTTGGATCTCTACAATATGCGCTATGATCGGGCCGATTCTCTCTTCGCCGTCATCGAAGCGCAGCATCCCGATCACCCAATAGGGCCTTTTCTAGCGTCTCTGACCGCATGGTGGAAGATTCTACCTACGTTATCGGTGCATGACACGTCGCAAGACCGCGATTTTCTGCGGCAAATGGACCAGGTCATTAAAAAAAGCAAGGGGCTAGAAAGGAAAAAGAAAAACCTGTTCGATGCGGCATTTTTTAAGACTGCTGCCCATGGGTTTAGGGGTAGGTTGCTGTCCGACCGAGAAGAGTGGTTAAGAGCTGCTCAGGATGGTAAAGCTGCAATGGATCACATTTTTGAATTGGCCGAAGGCGATACATCTAATGCAGATTTGTTGTTTGGAGTGGGAGTCTATGATTATTTCGCCGAGGTGATACCCGAACGCTATCCAGTCGTCTCTCCACTCATGTACTTTTTTCCTTCGGGGAATAAGGAGCGCGGGCTACAACGATTAGAGAAGGCAGCTCACGAAGGACGGTTTGTATCTGCTGAAGCCGCCTATTTCTTAGTTCAGATTTTTACTTCGTTTCAGCCCGATTACGCGCGCAGCATGGAGTATATCTCCATGCTGCGCGAGCGGTATCCTGGAAACGCGCTATTTCACGTGATGCAGGGGCGGATTCATTTTAGATGGGGACAGTGGGTTGCTGCTGCCGCTATGTTTAAAGAGGTAGTTGACCAGTATGATGCCAATGCGCCCGGATACGTGCCCCCACTCGTTTCTCAGGCGCATTACTACCTTGGGCGGCGATCTATGCAGCAAAATAAACTAACGGACGCTCAGCGCCATTTTAGCGCGGTCCTGAGGCTCGAGGCCCAATACGACTATGATTCCTTCTTCAGGGTGTTCGCTACGCTCCGAAGTGGAATGGTTCATGACCTTCAAGGCGAGCGAGAAGAGGCAAAGCGTGCTTATCGAAGAGTCCTCGATCAACGCCGGTATTCTTCTTCCGGAGATCGAGCAAAGCGGTATCTAAAGAAGCCATATGGAGACCAAAGCCCATGATTCAACCGATCAAAAGATTGGGCCAGAATTTTTTAAAAGACCCAAATACCATTCGACGAATCGTAGGGTCTCTACATGCTAATTCCGAAGATCGGGTGGTGGAGATTGGCCCCGGAATGGGCGCACTCACAGGGCTATTGGCGGAGAAGTATGCCGATTTTTCCGCTATTGAGCTAGATCAGCGAGCAGTTGATTATCTCAGGGATGAATTACCCAACGTTCGCGTTGACCAAGGAGACGTGCTCAAGGTGGACTGGGCTGCACGTGCAGAGGGCGCCACAGAGAGCCTCGTTTCTGTAATCGGAAATCTACCCTATTACATTACATCTCAGATTTTATTCGGACTACTGGATGCGTCGGGAAGTATTCGAGAAGCGGTCATCATGATGCAGTATGAAGTGGCGGCTCGACTCGTTGCCGTCCCTCGAACCAAGGACTACGGTATTCTTTCTGTTGTCGTACAATTGGCCTGCAAACCGCAAATCTTGTTTCCCGTTTCGAGTAATGTCTTCTATCCCAAGCCGGATGTACGAAGTGCGATGGTGCGACTCGAGTTTCCTAAAACGGCACCCGAACATGGCGTAAACCCTGCTTGGCTACGTAAAATTGTCCGAAGCGCCTTCAATCAACGTCGAAAAACGCTCAGGAACAGTCTCTCCGCAATAACCGGGGAATCTGGGAAGGAATTGCCAGATTCCGTAAAAGGTCGTCGTGCCGAAGAGTTGACTCCTAACGAATTTGTCGATCTAGCACTTTATCTTCAGGGCGATTAAGAACTGACGACATGGAACCCACTCTCAACATATCGCCTGACGAAAAGGACCGTTCTCCGGGTAGCCTGGACGTGGACTCTCAACTCGTGGAAGACATTGCCTCTTTAATTGAGGCAGATCAGCGTGGAATGGTTCTGAATATTTTGACGGACCTACATCCCGCTGATCTGGCGCGCATTATCGCCCATGTTGGAAAGGAGGAAGCCCGGACTGTTTTGCGTTGGCTTTCTGTTGAAACGGCCGCAGATGTTCTGGCCGAGTTAGAAGATGATTTTCGGGCCGAATTAGCGGACTCCATTCCTCAGGAGCGCCTAACAGCTATTATCGATGAGCTCGATACCGATGACGCTGCTGACGTGTTGGCTGATCTTCCGGTGGAAGTCGCAGAGCAGATTCTTCCAGAGTTAGAAGATCACTTTGACGTAAAGGAGCTACTATCCTACGATGAGGACTCAGCCGGTGGCTTGATGGCGACCGAGTTTGTATCCGTTAGGGATAATTGTAATGTTGCTGAGGCCACCGAAGAAGTGAGAAGGCATGCTGAATCGGTGGAAGAGATTTTCATGCTGTTTGTGTTGGACGACCTAGACCGATTGGTTGGAATAGTCACAATGAAACGGCTTCTGTTATCTCAAGCAGGTACGGTTATTTCAGAGATTATGGATACCGACACGGTTTCGGTAACCACTGATGTCGATCAGGAAGAAGTAGCTCGTTTAATGGAGCGTTATGACCTTATTACGCTTCCGGTTACTGATGCGGGAGGGTGTCTTGTCGGTCGTATCACCATTGATGACGTAGTCGACGTTATTCGGGAGGAAGCCGAAGAGGACATTCAGCGGATGTCTGGTGTGGCCGGCGGAGAGGAGCATACGGATACCGTTGTTCGCATTATGCGTGGTCGGTTACCTTGGCTTCTGGTCGGATTAGCCGGAGCATCAATGGCCGCTCTAGTGATCATTTCATTTGAACAATCGCTCGCCGCCGCGTCCATTCTGGCCGGATTTATTCCCATAGTGATGGCTACGGCCGGGAACGCTGGAATTCAGTCTTCGGCAATTGCCGTTCAGGGGTTGGCATCTGGTGACATTTGGGCATCTGATATCAAGAGACGGCTTATCAAGGAGTTCTCCGTTGCCATTCTAAACGGTATTGTGTCCTCTGCCGTCCTCGGTGGGGCGATTCTGCTTTACGGTGCATTTTTCGACATTCACGGCCCAGTCCAATTGGCTTACACGGCAGCCATCGCCCTGCTCATCGTGATTGTGTTAGCCACGACTATTGGAGCCATGACGCCGTTATTCTTGGACAAATTCGGAATCGATCCAGCTCTTGCCACTGGGCCATTCATCACGACCAGCAATGACATTTTGGGCATTCTGGTCTTTTTCCTCTTGGCAGACTGGCTCTATCTCTAGGTCAGATCGTTCAGCCGCCCACTTCAGCTTCAGGGCTTGCTTCAAACTCCTGAAGACTTCTTTGGTCGTTGTACTTCGAAGGACATTTCACCAGAATATTTTCTGCAATGAAATGATCTCCCTCTGAAATGCCTTCAATTACAAGCTTTTCGGCTTCTTCGAAGTTGGCTGGTTTCGGGTTGAGATACCGAACTTCTCTGATGTTTCCCGCGTCGTCTTTCATCGAAAAGTAAAAGACGTTAGATGTCGCATCATAACGGAAGTTATCTTCCTCAATCCACATGCCTACAACGTGGGCTTTTGAACCCGTGGCTGCTGCTTCTTCAAAGTTCATATATCCACCGACTTGCTGACCAAAATTCAGGAACAGCATCGAGGAGAATGCAACAATCAGGATGAGCCCAACTATGGTTTTCGGCTTCATATTGATACCTGTCTAAAAATGCGCTGTGCGCAGTTAGGGTAGAAAAATTATAGGTCGTCGGAGTGATCTGGAATGTGATCTTCGACAGAACGTTCCAATTTCGAAATGTGTCTATCAGTCCGCATAGTCAAGAAGATGATGCCGAACCATATGATCAGTACGACGGCAAGTACGACGTAGAGTTTATCTTGAGCAAGCATGATCTGTTCCAGTGCTGATGGTGCTTGGGTGGGTACGTTTCCGCCCGTCCACAAGCTATCGTAGGCCGTTGAAACCGTTTCAGATTCTTGAGCGGTCTGAGCGGCATCCTGCACAAATTTGGTTAGAGGCTTCATCACAGTTCCGAGTCCTGGGTGATACGATATTTCATCAGGGCTACTCGGACGCGTTGGGTATACAAGACCCAAAACAGGCCGATAAAGCCAATAATCGCAGGGTAAAATACCATCCGCATAATTGGATGAGTGATTTCACTGAAAGCGGGATTCCCTTCGGCTCCCGGATGTAGACTTTCCATTTGTCGTGGAATGACGTAAAGCAGGAAAGGGATGGCCGACATAGCAAATAGGTTGTAGGCCGCACTGATTCTGGCCCGTTTCATCGGGTCGTCAAAAGTGGATCGAAGTACGAAGTATGCTCCGTAAATCAGCAACTGAAAGGTGACCATTATTTGGCGGGGATCGAAATTCCACCACACGTCCGTACCAATGTACCAGGTGAATTTAGACCAGATAATGCCTGTCAACAGCCCGAGAATACCAAAAAAGGTGCCAATGCGGGCAGCCTGCAATGCGCGAATATCGCGAACCGGATCGCCTGTCTGAAGGACTTTAAAGGAGTGATAGCCAGAGACAAAGGCGGCGGCCATCATGGTAAACCACATGGGTACGTGGAAATACAGATTTCGAGCCGTGTGCTCCAAGATATTAATCTTCGGAATATCGAGCAGAAAGCCGGCCAATAACACGATAGTCACCCATCCAAAAACGAGGTTTCTGATGAGGTGATATTTTTTCAGATTTACGGACGCGTGTGACATCATCTGAGTCCCTGGATCTGGGTGTGGCTTAACAAATTTTACGGTACCGGACGGATTGGATCAAACCAATCTTTTGAGAAGGAATACGAATTAATTCTAGTCGGTCCAGACGTATTCAAAAAGTAAAAATGCAGCCGTGATTACGACACCTGCAAAAGCTCCCATTGTCACGAGTTCAGTCTGGGCGCCTATCCACCCAAACCCGCCGGCAAGTGCCTGTCGAGAGGCAAAAACGACAGAAAGAAGGAGGGGAATCAGCATGGGAAAAAGCAGGACCGGTAGGAGAGGACCTCGGTTGGTTGCTCGGGCAATTATAGCAGCCAGCAAGGTGGTTGCACCGGCAACACCGAGAGAGCCTAGAACAAGAGCCGTGATTAGCAGAGGCAGATTGAAAATCTGCATATTTAGTAGAAGGCTGAATACCGTTAGGCTGAGCCCGTCTACGGCTAAGAGCAAGAGGAAATTGAAGACCAGTTTACCCGCAAATACTTGAGTTCCGGGCACGTTGAGCTGGAGAAGAAGGACGGTCCCGCGTTCTTCCTCGGCTACGAAAGAGCGCCCTAGCCCGATGGCGGCCGAAAACATGATTACCACCCACAAAAGGGCGATTTGCATGTGCTCACTGATTGGGTTTTGACCGATAGCAAGCGCCATTAAGAGCAGAGACGAAAGCACGAACATGAGAAGCATGTTGAGTGCATATCGACTCCGCATTTCAAGTCGGAGGTCTTTTTCAAGGACCGCCCAGCTGCCTATAATCCAATTGATCATAATGTGCGCAATTACTGGTCCAGAGACCTCTAGAATTCACCTATCATTGCAATCTCAGGCTTCAATATATGGCCTTTTTGATCTTTTACGGTCGTTACGACTCGCTCGATCAGCTTGATTACATCCGAAGCGGTTCCTCCGCCGCGATTTATCATGATGTTGGCATGCCGTTGGGTAATCTCTATACCCCCTTGGCGGGCGCCTTTCATCCCGCATTCATCGATCAGGCGACCAGCACCGATGCCTTCGATTTTCTGGAAAATGGAGCCCGCGCTAGGTTCGGTTTCCAGAGGAGGATGGCGTTCTTTTCGCCAGGCAAGGTTCTCGTCTACAATTCGGTTCATGTTCTGCTGATCTCCCTTTTCCAGATTGAATCTGGCAGAGAGCACAATATCACCCGAATGGTGTAAAATGGATTGGTCGTAGCCGAAACCGAAGTATTCGTGATTAACCTGTTGGAGGGTGTTTTCGGGAGTGAGCAGCAGGGCATCCAGAAAAACCTCGTCAATAAACATGGTGCGCTCACGCTTTGGCGCAGGGGAAAGAAAATGAAGGTTTTGCCACAACGCGCCGCCCACAGTGGATGGAATGCCCGCATAATGCTCCAGTCCCGCGAATTGACATTGAATCGCGTACCGAATGACATCTGGCCAGACGATGGCTCCGCTTTCGACGTGTAGCACACCGTCCGGTGACATGGACATATTGCGTGCCGCATTTCGAATGACCAGACCTCGGAAGCCTTTGTCTCCCACCAGAATATTGGCGCCGAGCCCCAGAACGAAACAGGGAATGTCGGCCTTGCGGGCCGCTTGGATTGCGGTGCTTAACTCATCGGCAGAGGTAGCTTCGTAAAAAGCGTCAGCTGGTCCCCCAATCTTGAATGTGGTATAGGGCGCTAACACATGTTCTTCCAGAACCCGAGTGGGTCCTAGAGCGCGCTGTAAAAGATCTAGTTGGGATGGCGTCAGACTATTCAAAAACCTAGCATGGAAAATTGGAATTCACGGTAACACCCTTCAGAAATCGCAACTCTGAACGGCAGGATTCGTTGCACAAATTATGGTATAAAATATTCATCATAGAAGACAAACTAAATAAGATTATGGCTGAGCCCCAGTTTCCAAACGTTACCCGCTTGCTCATGCGAGGTGGAATTCTTGGTTTTGTATTCCTGCTAATCATCACGATGGCCGGTGGCTGCATGACCACCAGCATCGGTTCCGGTCAAGGAGCCGTCAAGTATTCCATGTTCGGTGGTACCGATCTCGATCAACAATATGGTGAGGGGATACAGATTCACGCACCCTGGGTCACGCTGTTCAAATATGATTTGCGTGTTCAGGAGCAGCTTGAGGACATCGATGCGTTGTCATCAAATGGTCTATCCATCGGGATGGATGCATCGATTCGCTGGCGCCCAGAAGCCGAGTCTGTTGCAATTCTGCATGTGACGTACGGGCAAGATTACTACAGCAAGTTGGTGCAACCTGAACTCAGAAGTGCAGTGCGTGAAATTGTAGGGCAATACACGCCTGAGGAACTGTACTCTAGCCGCAGAACAGAACTTCAAGAAACAATTTTTGCTCAGGTCAGGGATGCGGTTGCCGGTGAAAACGTTACCGTTGACGCTGTCCTAATCAGGGATATTTCTCTTCCAGATCAGATCCGAACTGCGATTGAGAATAAGCTGAAAGAAGAGCAGGAAGCGGAGCGCTATGAATTCACACTTTTGAAAGAGGATCTAGAAGCCCAGCGTAAGGAGATTGAAGCACGTGGCCAAGCTGAATATCAGCGTATTATCACGGCCAGTCTTTCCAATCAGTTCCTGCGGTTTAAAGGCATCGAAGCCACGCAGATGCTTGCTAATTCGCCTAATTCAAAAACGGTCGTGATTGGCTCAGGAGGCGACGGCCTTCCGATTATTCTCGGAAATCAGTAAGAAATGAGATGATGCGGGCCGGGCGTACGCCCGGCCCGCATGTCTATTTGATTTCAGCATGACATCACCGTCAAAAAGTGCCGCCGGGTCAGATTTTTTTGACCGGGTTTGGGATGTGGTAGCAGAGATTCCGTTGGGGAAGGTTACAACCTATGGCCACATCGCAGAGTATTTAGGATCGAAAAGTGCTGCTCGTACGGTTGGTTGGGCATTGAAGGCCGCGGCGCAAAAACGTCTCCCTTGCCATCGGGTCGTTAACCGGTATGGCGGATTAAGCGGCCGAGGTAGCTTCGGAGGACCGCACGTCATGGAGGAAAGACTCCGAAGTGAAGGTGTTTCGTTTGTTGAGGAGGGTATCGTAGACCTATCAAAGCATCTTTGGATACCGAACTCCCAATAATCTTATCTGAGGCGCTCGAGCGTATCCCAAAAACCTGGATAAGAAATGGAGGCCGCCTGGCTTCCCTCAATCCGTACAGGTTCAGAAGCCGCCAGTCCTGCAATCGCCATCGACATAGCAATACGGTGATCACCAAAACTGCTCACGTCACCGCCTGAAAGTGACGTTCCCCCCGTAATTTCTAGCCCGTCCTCCTGCTCAGTTACCTGGACCCCCAGTGCGCTGAGTCCATCAACCATAGCTCGGATCCGGTCGGTCTCCTTGTGCCTGAGTTCTGTAGCATCCTTAATGTGGGTCGTTCCCTCGGCCAACGCGGCAGCGACACAAAGAATGGGGATTTCGTCGATAATATTGGCTACAATATCCCCTTTCACTTCTAATCCATTCAGTGCGGATGTGCGAACATCGAGGTCGGCTAGTGTCTCTCCGGATACCACGCGTTCATTCCGGATTTGTATATCTGCGCCCATTGCCCTTAAAACGTCTAAAAGACCGGTCCTAGAAGGGTTTAAACCGACTCGCGGTAGGTGAAGAGCCGTGTCCGGTAGAATACAACCAGCTACGAGAAAGAAGGCAGCCGCTGAGAAGTCAGCTGGTATGGACCACATCCGGGGAAGAATAGAAAAATCTCCGTCTATTGAAATATGCTTTGCACTCCCCACAGTGAAGGAAGACAGTCCCAGCATCCGTTCGGTATGATCTCTGGATGGGATATCTTCAATGATTGTGGTCGTGCCTTTGGCAAAGAGACCAGCCAAAAGAACACACGATTTTACTTGAGCGGAGGCAACAGGAAGTGGGTACTCCATGGCCTTAAGTGGGTAGGCCGCTCTGATGTGCAAGGGCGCATGGCCTTCAGTGGAATCAATCTCAGCATTCATCAGGCGCAACGGATCAGTTATTCGACCCATGGGCCGTACCGAAAGGGAAGCGTCCCCAACAAGTGTTGAAGAAAAGGGCTGGCCAGCAAGAATACCGGATAAAAGCCGCATGGTCGTTCCCGAGTTGCCGCAATCGAGAGGAGTATCTGAGGCTTTTAGTCCATGCAAACCTTTCCCATGAATGGCCAGACCGGTGTCGGTATCCTCGATTCTAATCCCAAGCTGCCTCAGGCAGGCCAGTGTGGATTGCGGGTCTTCCGCCTCTGGAAAACCGACGATATGGCTCGTTCCATCTGCTAGGGCAGAGAAAAGCGCTGCACGATGGGCAATAGATTTATCCGGTGGAAGCTCAACACTGCCGACCAATCCTCTTGAGGGCTGAATAATCCGAGTAGCTTTGGGCGATTGGCTCATGATTTAAACAGATATGAGGGATTTTGCCTCTTCCAATAGCTCCATTTTTCGTTTATGAGGTAAGAAGGCGTGTTTGAATCCGTTTAGGACTACCTCTCTCGTCTCTTCCGCTGTAAGGCCGCATCTGGTATGTGCCAAAAATAGCTCCCCGCTGGAATTGGTATGGCTAAAAAGTCGGCTATCGGTATTTATCGTAACGGCTACCCCACTACGCACAAGTTCAGCGATTGGGTGCTCCTCGTACGAAGACACTACCTGAGTCTGAACGTTACTGGTCGGGCAAATTTCAAGCGGGATCTGGTGATCCCGTACAAAGTTCAGTAGTTCTGGATCTTGATTTAACGTGATTCCATGTCCTATGCGATGTGCACCGCAAAAGAACAATGCTTGGTGAATGGACTCCGGTCCCCAAGATTCGCCTGCATGCACGGTCAAGCCGAGTAGGTGATTACGAGCGTAGTAGAATGCTTCTAGGTGCTGTTTGGCTGGATTTCCCGCCTCGGCACCCGCCAAATCAAATGCGACAACCCCTCGCTTGGCGTAGCGTACGGCCAAATGAGCTTGCTCAAGTGATGCTTCTACAAAACGGTCTCGAAGAGCGCAAACAATAATCCCGTATTCAATCCCATAGGTTGATTTTGCCTGTTCAAGGCCTGCAATCACAGCGTCGAGAACCTGCTCAAGGGTCAACCCTTCTTGGGTATGCAGCACAGGTCCAAATCGAACTTCCACATATCGGACGTTTTCTTTAGCGAAGTCTTCAGCCATCTCAAAAGCGATTCGATGAAGCGCCTCTTCGGATTGCATGAGTCCAATAGTGTACTTGAACCAGGCTAGATACTCATGCAGGTTTGCTGAATGATCTATTTTAGCCAATTCTATCTTTAACCCTTCAAGCGATGAAGCCGGCAGCAGATCTCGCTTTCCTTGTTGATCTGCCATCTCTATCATCGTGGTCAAGCGCATCGCTCCGTCAAGATGAGAATGCAACTCCGCTTTTGGCCAAGACTGGATATCGTCAAGTGTGAGCATAATTGGATTAGTTTAGCTATTTGCATAGCGTGTATGTGGTTCGCTTCAGCTCCCTAGAAGGCCAATAAGTGGAACTGCTCCCAGAGGGAATCGTAAAGCTCCAAAATAGCACAGACTAAATCCCGCGTTTTTAAAGGATTTCTGTTTATTTTGTGATTTCAGGTATCGGGCGCGTCCTCAAGAAAGCGTCCAACACATTATTCGATCTACACGTCTTATATAGACACTTCTACACGGTGTGAAGAAATGGGAAGCCTCGGACCTTTTGAACTGGTACTAATATTTCTGGCCATCCTGCTCATTTTTGGAGCTAAAAGGATTCCCGAAATCGCCCGCGGTTTGGGAAAGGGTATTAAGGAATTCAAATCGGCAACGAGTGAGATTTCAAGAGAGCTGAATGTAAACGAACCCGCTAATCGCATTCATCCGAATCCGCCAACTCACGGAGCATCTACGCCCCGAACGGATGCGTCGCAACAAGCAGCACCTCCAGCCGCAGACCAACCTCCCCAGAATCCGGCTAATTAAGGTTATATAGTATGTATGAAGCGGGCCGGTTGAGGTGAACACACCTCAACCGGCCCGCTTTGTGTTTGTCTCATATTCAATATTTGGTCTGCTCATTGCCGTCGATTTCTTTAGAGGTTTACATTTCACGATTGAGGTTTGTGATACTGCGCGGTAAACTTGGTAATTCTGCGTTCGGCCTCGGCCGGACGTCCCATTTGGTCCAAGTCACTCAATATTATCAGAAGCCATGGCTATCCTGGTTGACAAGAATACTCGCCTTGTAGTTCAGGGCTATACCGGAAAAGAAGGCACGTTCCACTCTGAACAGATGCTGGAATACGGAACACCCCTTATTGGTGGTGTGACGCCCGGCAAAGGTGGGCAGACCCATCTGGGCAAACCGGTATTCAATACCGTTTCTGATGCTGTAGATCAGGAAGGCGCCAATACATCTATCATTTTCGTTCCTCCGCCGTTTGCGGCAGATGCGATTTTAGAATCGGCCAATGCTGGTATCAAAACGATTATTTGTATTACGGAAGGCATTCCTACTCGTGACATGGTTCCGGTCTATCACTATGTGAGAGAGCAAGGGGCAGCGCTAATTGGACCGAACTGTCCCGGAGTATTGACTCCAGGCCAAGCCAAAGTAGGGATCATGCCGGCCATGATTTTTTCTGAAGGCAACGTAGGAGTCGTATCCCGTAGTGGTACCTTAACCTATGAAGCTGTCGATCAGTTGACCCGAAAAGGTCTTGGTCAGAGTACTGCTGTCGGAATTGGAGGAGATCCAATCATCGGATCGCGTTTCATCGACATTCTTAGACTCTTCCAAGCTGATGCTGAAACGGAAGCAGTAGTCATGATTGGTGAAATCGGTGGGACTGCGGAAGAAGAAGCTGCCGAGTACATTCGGGACCATATGGACAAACCTGTTTTTGTGTTTATCGCAGGGCAGACAGCGCCTCCGGGCCGTCGTATGGGTCATGCCGGTGCTATCATTTCAGGCGGAAAGGGTACAGCTGAAGACAAGTTTGCTGCGCTTGGCGCTGCAGGTGCCACCATCGTGCACAATCCTGCTGCCCTTGGCGAAGCCGTTGCTGACCATTTTTCCGTCGCTTGACCGAGGCTGCCAGTCGTTAAGGATGCGCAGTTAACTGGATGAAGATTGATCAAGTCGAGTTTGTTCAGGGGGCTATGGCTCTCGGCAAAATGCCAGAGACAGGCCAGCCTGAGATCGCGTTTGTAGGACGTTCAAACGTGGGCAAAAGCTCACTGATCAATCGTCTTTTTAATCGGAAAAACTTGGCTCGGACCAGTTCTACGCCAGGAAAGACGCAAGAAATCAACTTTTACCTCGTCAATAACACGTTTCACGTTGTTGACCTGCCTGGGTTCGGGTATGCACGAGTCTCGAAGAAGCAACGAGCGAAGTGGCAAACTCTAATCGGTAATTACATTACCAAGCGTGAACTACTCAGAGTGGTTTTTCAGCTTATTGATTCCCGGCATCCGCCTACTCCGTTAGACAAGGAGCTCATGATGCTCATGAGGGAGTCGGATGCCGAACACGTTATTTTGCTAACGAAAGGCGATAAGTTATCCGGTAATGAACGGTCCAAGTCAGTCGCGATAGTTCGTAAAACGCTTGCTGAGCTTGGTCAGGATAAGCCCGTCATTCTGACGAGTGCAAAAGATGGCAGAGGTAAGCCAGAACTACTTGGCTGGATACAAACTCATCTGCAGTGATATTGATTTAGCAGCGGATGCTACACCTTAATATAAGAGCGGCTTTACAATCATGGCTAGAAGTGTACTTATTACCGACTCTCTTCATTCAATTGCTTACGATCTCCTAAGTGAATCTGGAATCAAGTGTGTAGACGGAAGTTCGTGGTCTAGGGATGAGATACTGGATAGGTGTTCAACCTTCGAGGGTTGGATTATCCGAAGTGGAACGAGTATCGGCGAAGAGTATCTAGATCGAGCGACTTCACTGAAAGTAATTGGCCGTGCCGGTGTAGGCATGGATAATGTGGATCTCAAGGCAGCTACCAAACGGGGCGTACTAGTGCTGAACGCACCTGCTGGGAATACCATTTCAACAGCCGAACATACCATGGCTATGCTGTTGGGGCTTGCCAGGAGAATCGGTCCCGCCTCTGCCTCGCTAAAAGAGGGGCGTTGGGAAAGAAAACTCTTTACGGGTTCAGAGCTATTCGGAAAGACCATCGGCATCATTGGTATCGGGAAGATTGGGCGAACCGTAGCAGAACGTTGTTTGGCGTTTGGCATGACAGTCGTAGGTTTTGATCCGGTGCTCACGCAAGAGGCTGCGGAGCGGATTGGAATTGAGTTGGCTGATTTGGAAACGCTGTATGAGAGGGCCGACTTTGTTTCTGTCCATACTCCGCTCATTCCAGCCACCAAGGACTTATTGAATCGCGAGACGCTTGCCAAGTGTAAAAAGGGCGTTGGGGTTATCAATTGCGCTCGGGGTGGAATTATCAATGAGGAAGCTTTGTTGGTAGGTTTGGAGTCTGGGCATATTGGCGGGGCTGCAATGGATGTGTACACAAGCGAGCCCCCATCTCATAATCTTGCGGCGCTCCTCGGACATGACCGCTTTCTTGGGACTCCTCACATTGCTGCCTCAACGGACGAGGCACAAGAGAAGGTGGCTCGGCAGGTGACAGAACAAGTGATTCGCGCGCTCAGAAACGAGCCTGTTCTAACGGCGGTCAATACGATGGCCATTCGGTTAGCTGCGCAACCGGAGGTCAGACCCTACGTGGTACTCGCAGATAAACTAGGTCTTGCAGCCCGACAATTATTTCCAGGAAAGGTTGAAAGGCTAGTGGTGCGCTGTCACGGAGACGTACCGAGAAAGTATAAAGATGTCCTGCAGGTGATCGCCCTCAAAGGGTTTCTTTCCTCCAGTTGGGGGCAGCCTGTTAACCTTATTAACGCTCAAGTAGTGGCCGATGAAGCGGGACTGGTTCGGGACGTAGAGACGTTTCGCCCGGAAAGCTCATTTTCGAACCTTGTTGAGCTCCATCTAGAGGGCGCCGATACCTCATTTTCCATTACAGGGACGATGTTTAGCGAACAAGATGTGCGAATTACGTCTGTAGATGGATACGAAATGGAATTGAAAGCCGAAGGCCATCTCCTTTTGTATAGAAATCAGGATCGACCAGGAATGCTTGCGCGTGTCGGACAAGCATTAGCGGATGAAGGAATAAATATTGGTTCACTCGCGCTAGGGAGAAAGGTACCTGGGACGGAAGCGCTGACGGCCATTTCAGTTGATCAGCCCTTAACCCGCGAGATCTTGGATAAAGTTTCCCACATTGAAGGGGTCCGTCACGTGTGCATGCTAGAATTCATGCCTTGAATTGGGCTCGGAATCGCGTTAAAATGCGTTTGAATCCGGTTTTCTGACCAAATGTTGGCTTTCAGGTAATTAGTAATGCCTGCAAAACATGTGTTCATAATCCCTTGACATACGTTCAAAGCCCCTCTATATTTGGGGACCGATTCGGATGTAAAGAAACGTTTAACCAAAAAAGGACTGCTATTGGGCTCTCGATACTGCTTTTCAACCCCCACCTTTCAAGCGAAATCTGAAATTAGTCACGAGCTATAGATGCTCGGGACTATTCTTGTTGGAATCGTCTTGACGACGTTCAATAGAAAAAATCTCCGATTAGATCAATTGAACACAGCGCAGAAGATTTCCGCTTTGAAATCGTGGGTTGGGTTCGTTCCAATTCTGTCCTTCGAGGAAGACGTTCTCTTCCATCAACCACATTCGTGCATTACACATGGACTACGCACTACGAAGTCTAAACGTGCGATGCTCGACAAATATTGCTCTCGTTCCGATGTGGGAATGGGAAGCATCGAATTAAAGCCACACATCATTTCACTAGAGGAGGTAGCTTATGTTACGTAAATGGGGCATGCTTGTACTCATGCTTCTGGCTACGCCAGCACTGCTTTTTGCCCAGAACACGGGTAAATTGTCAGGTATTGTGACCGACGCAGGAACCGGGGACCCACTACCCGGAGCGCAGGTCATAGTCGTTGGCACACAGCTAGGTACCGTTACGGACGTCGATGGTAATTACTTTATCATTGGTGTTCCGGTCGGTGAGTACGACGTACAGGCTCGATTCGTCGGTTTTGCCGAATCAACTGTTTCAGGCGTGCAGGTTTCTTCGGGTTATACCCAGGAGATTAACTTCGCACTTAATGAAGGAGTTGAATTAGAAGGCATTGTCGTCGAATACGAGCGTCCGTTGATTCAAAAGGACGCCGTTGGTGTGCCTAAAATTGTTGATGCTGAACAGATCGTAAATCTGCCAGTTCGAGGCGCAGCTGCTGTTGCCAAGATCCAGGCCGGTGTTGTTTCTGAAGAAGGCTCAGGTACTCTGAACGTCCGCGGTGGTCGCGGTGCAGAAGTCACCTATTATATTGACGGTGTTAAAGTTGTCGGTACCGCGGCACTTCCACAGGCCGCTGTTCAGGAGCAGGAAATGATTATTGGTAGCATCTCTGCACGATATGGCGATGCCATGTCAGGGATTATCAGTGTCACCACGAAGTCAGGTTCTTCTAAGTTCTTCGGATCTTTTGAGGGCATTACTTCAGAAGGAATGGACGATTACGGTTATAACCTTACTTCCGTCGCTCTTGGCGGTCCGGTTATGGGCGAAAGCGTCAACTTCTTCTTGGCTGGAGAATACTTGAGCCAGGGTGATAGTAGCCCTCGTTCAGTTGGAGAGCTTCGAGCTAGCGATGCACTTATCGCTGAGCTACAGGCAAATCCTGTCTCCATGTCTGCACTCGATGCAGATGGTAACACGGTTTACATTCCTGTTCCTGCGTCTTTGGGAGAAACATATTTCCCAGTTGACGAAACAGGTACTGTAGTTGTCGCTGACGGTGGTATCACTGCTGGCGACGGTACCTTCATCCCGGTTGCTGATGGTGTTGATGCGTCTACAATGAACTTCAACTTCATGGAAAGCGCTGACTTGTTGGGTGCTGATGACTTTACTACTGACCGTGCTAAACGAACTCGTGAATACGAGCGGTTTGCTCTCAATGGTAACCTGAACTTTAACGTAATGGACAACGTGCGTATGCGCGTTGGTGGACGTTATGTCGGTTCAAACGGTGAAAGTGTCTCTACTCGTAATGTTATTTTCGCTCCAGAAAATAACACTGCAAATGAGCGTACAGATGTTCAGCTTTTCACCACTTGGACTCATTACCTGTCAAACTCTACGTTTTACCAGTTGCAGGTCGATTACACAGATCGCTCAGGTAAAAACTACGATCCTCGCTTTGGCCTTTCATCCCGTGCGGATGTATTGGGATGGGGAGATATCGACAATGATGTTTACGCAACCACTCGTGGTTACAAGAACACTTCGACTGAGTCTGTCCAGGTTGGCGTTGACGATCACGGTACTGCTGATCCTGCAGATGATACGCCTATCATGGCAAATCGTCCTACGTTCACATACCGCTGGGAAGACGGAAAATTCCCGAACTCAGAAACAGTAGGTCGTCTTGTGGCTCCCCCTGGAGGTACCGGTCCTGCTGGCTACTACCAGTTCCACAATACGCAGCTTCGCTTCAACGTGATGGCAACCACTCAGATTGGTTTACACCAGATTGAGTTCGGTGGAGAGTTTGAGCAACGCACTCAGCGTAGCTACAGCTTAAGCGGTCGTACGATTGGACGTTATGTCAATGATGATGGTGCTCTTTACTCACCAGGCGCTGAAGGCGTATCTAATGATTCTCCTGAAGATGCAGTAACATCCTTTGACCAGCTTAACTGGAATCAGCTAGAAGGTGCAACCGGCTACGTTGGTTACAATGTGTTCGGTAGCGAAGAAGTAGACTCTGAGGATCTCGATGCATATGTCAATGACATCGGTGGTCTGGAAGCCTACAACGTCGCTCCTCACGAGCCGATCTACTACGGTGGTTATATTCAGGATAAACTTGAGTTTCGTGACATCGTTTTGAATGCTGGTATCCGTGTCGATGTTTTCGACAACAATACTCGTACTCTCTACGATTTCTATTCAAAACTTCCACTTGAGCGTGCCGGTGATCTAGGTCTTGCTACAGGTTCCATCTCTGATGATGCCGCTGTTTACTTCAATGGAAACGACGTTGTTGGATATCGTGACCTAGGCGGTACTTGGTACGATGCCAACGGTCAGGAAACCAACAGTGGTTCCATTTTGCTGACAGGTGCTAAGCCCCGTCAGACAAGTGGAAAAGTCACTGATGCTTCCTTCGTTGATTACGAGCCTCAGGTAACGGTAATGCCACGTATTGGTGTTTCTTTCCCTGTAACGGATCAGGCCCTCTTCTTTGCCCGCTACGGTAAAGTTGCTCAGCGACCTTCATCTAACTCGTTCCGTTCTTTGGCTTCGATGTCTAGCGCCACCTCTGGTGGTTCTAATAACGCCCTACAGCCAGAGCGCACAACGGATTATGAGATCGGTTTCCGCCAGCGTTTATCTGCTCGTTCAGCTCTCTCCATCTCGACGTTTTTCCGTCAGATTGAGAACTTGATCCAGCTAGATGACATTCGTGATGCACATCCTCAGGGATACTCCACGTATAGCAACAAAGACTTCGGTACTGTTAAAGGGCTTGAGTTTGATTTCGACCTTCGTCGTACAAACAATATTAGCGCCAATGTCAACTACACGTTGTCTTACGCTCAGGGAACTGGTTCAAATTCCAGGTCGACCTCTGTGATCGCATGGATTGATGAAACACCTCCAAACTTCATCAGCCCGTTGAGTTTTGACCAGCGCCACACCATGAACATCAGTCTTGACTATCGCCTCGGCGCTGGTGAAGGTCCAGTTGTTGGTGGTATGAAGCTGTTTGAAAACTTTGGTGTCAACGTTCTTGCTACTGCTAGCTCCGGCCAGCCTTACACTGGTCAGGTAGAACCATTCTCCCAGATCGAGTCTAAAGCTCCGGTTCCAGATGGTGGTATCAATTCTAAGAACATGCCTTGGAGCAACCGTATCGACATTCGTGTCGACCGGAAGTTCTCCATTGGTTCTCGCTCTACACTTTCTGCATTTGTTTGGGTTCAGAATCTACTGGACACAGAGAATACGCAGGGTGTTTGGCGTGCTACTGGTCTTCCTGATGATGACGGGTTCCTGTCAACACCAGGTGGTCAGCAGTTCCTAGGCGGTGCTCCACCAGTTGCAGAAACTCTGTACCAACATCGTAATCGAAGTCTTGGCAACTTCGGTATCCCGCGCCTGACGCGCATCGGTGTACGTCTTGACTTCTGATTGAAATGATGTGAGAGGTGGGGTGCGAATCCTCTAGATTCGCACCCCACTACCTCCTCTTTCATTACGAATTACAAGTAGCTATAACAGACCGAAATGCACGGATAACTATGCACTACATAAGAAATATTTGTTTACTGCTCGTGGCTATCGCTGTCGGGATTCTGAGCGCTCCGGCGGTTCAGGCCCAGTCAGTTGGTAACTGCGAAGCAGCACTTGGCGAGGCGTACCTTGACGTTAACAACGTACGCGCTCGTATCCTTAACAACGGAAACTTGTTCTACCGCGGTTCACCCCATGTGTACGAAGTACCTAAAGGTGGCGCATCGAACGCAATCTTCGCATCTGGAATTTGGATGGGTGGTCAGGTCGCTGGCCAGCTCCGTCTAGCTGGATCGACGTACGGCCCTTACGAATTCTGGGCAGGACCTCTGAACGATGATGGAACGGCACCAAGCGATTGTGAGCCTTTCGATCACGTATGGAAAATCTCTCGTGATGATGTCTCGAACTATGAATCAGGTGGTGGCGCATCCCCGGATTTGGCTGACTGGCCAACCGGAATGGGCGCACCTACTTTAGATGCCAACGGAGATTCTATTGATCTTACTTCTCAGCCACTTGCAAGCCGTGTAGATCGCAAGATCAACTTGGCTGCTGGTGAACGTCCCGATATTCTCGGAGACATGATGCTTTGGTGGGTCATGAACGATAGGGGAAACCAGCACACGCGTACTGACACACCACCTATGGGTGTTGAAGTTCACGGTTCTGCATTTGCATTTAATACTGCAGGTGCTATTGGTAACACTACGTTCTATAAATACCGCATCCAGTACAAAGGAACGGTTCCGCTCGAAAACACCTACATGGGTATTTTCTCGGATCCTGATCTTGGTAACTTCCAGGATGACTACGTTGGTTCCGACACTACTCTTGGTATGGGCTTTGTTTACAATGCCGATAACGATGATGAAGGTGGTGAAGGTTACGGCGAAGCACCTCCTGCTGCCGGTTACGATTTCTTTCAGGGACCTTTGGTCAACGATAACGGAATCGATGATAACGGCGACGGACAGGTTGATGAAGACAACGAGCGTCTGAAAATGACTGCTTTTGCTTTCTACAACAATGGTGGTGGTGTCCAGGGCGATCCGGGCAATGGCCAGGACATGTACAACTTCATGCAGGGACGTTGGAAAGATGGACAGCGCTTTACCCTTGGTGGTAACGGTCTAGGATTTTCAAATATCCCAACATCGTTCATGTTTCCTGGAAACCCTCCAGAATTCTGGTCAGAGTTTGACTCTGATGATCAGGGATCAGCAATTTCCCCTGCTGACCGTCGTTTTGTTATGGCCACTGGGCCGTTCACGATTAAGCCAGCTGATGAGCAAACACTTGTCTTCGGTATCGTAACGTCCTTTGGTGCTGACAACCTCGACTCAGTACAGAAAATGAAGTCAGATGACGCCATTGCTCAGGCAGCGTTCGACATCGACTTTCAGCTTCCCTCCCCTCCGAACGCTCCTCGTGTAACAACTTCAGTTGACAATGGGACAGTTCTTCTTGAGTGGGGATATCGTCCTACAGACAATAATTACTTGGATACCTACAACGTAATTGATCCTTTCTGCTCTGAAGTAGACTGTGACTATGCGCTTGAAGGTTACAAGGTCTATCAGTACGAAAATTCTGCTGATCAGGATGGTAAGATCATTGCCACTTATGATGTGGCCAATGGTGTAACCAAAATCGTTGATACGGATGGTGGTGATCTTCTTGTTGTAACGGCTGATGGAACAGACAATGGTCTGGCCCACTCTCACGCTATTACAAGTCTAACCAACTTCACGAACTACGAGTTTGGTGTTCAGGCGTATGCTTTCAATGATGATTCATACCCGAAAGCATACCACGGACCAATTACACGTGTTAATGTCGTTCCTCAGAAAACGTCTCTAGTCCTTTCTGAAGATGCGGTCACCGCTGCTCGCTCTACGGATGCTGATGTCTTCGGTACTGCTGGTGACGCCAACATTGGTAACGGCTCAGTTGAAATTGGAATTGTAAACCCAGCCAACGTAACTGGTCACAGCTACGAAGTTGAGTTCTACTTGACCACTCTAGAAGCTGGCAAACGTGGACCTGCTGTTGCACGCGAGTTGGACGCACTTGAATTAGCTAAGCCACTTCCGGAGCTTGCTCCTAAAGGCGGCGCTGTAGAGGTTGTTACGTACGATGTACGTGATGTCACTGCTGGCACCAAGGTGTTTGACGGAGCTGCTGCTTCAAACTCAACAGGTGCTCCTGCACCTGAAGGAGTAGACGTACTTCAGTTCGACGGTCTATCCATGAATGTTGGCGGAGCTCCTGATGGATTTCTTGACTTCACCGTCGTTGCAAATGCAAGCGGCGCAGTTGATCCCCCATCTGGTGCCTCAGCAGACTGGCGTTCCTTCCCAGGAACAGGTCGTGCCGACCGCGCTCGTCAGCAGTCAACAGGAACAGGTGCATGGCACATTGCAACGGCTATGTCCGGTGCTTGTGTAACCGGTACTTGTGGTGATTATGCTTCCTTCTTGCAGCGTTCCATTACGGGACGTGGTGGATGGCCGCAGATCATGCCTTACGACTGGGAAATTCGCTTTGAAGACGGCGCTTTTGGCGTTGACTGGTGGACATCAGGAATTTTCACTGAAGTACCTTTCTCTGTATGGAGAACCGGTATCTCAACTCCTGACGATACCTCAGACGATGTACGCTACATCGCAGTATGGCTTGATGACAATGGCAACGGTGTCTTCGACATGATTGCTAGTGATCATGATTCATCTGGTGGCGCGAACGATCCTTACACGGATTGGATTTACGTCTACAGCCCGAACGACATGTCAGCTGGACAATCAGGTTATGATACTTGGTTAGCTACTGCTCAGTCTGAAGGAAGCGATGGTGGTTCTACTTGGGGTTCAGAGAATCCTATGGGCCGCTTGGTATTTTATGGTTGGAATCATGGTGATGTAAGTGATGGAACGCTTGATGCAGTTGCAGCACAGGATCGCATGCCTGAAGCAGGAACAGTGTTCCGTTTCTCAACAACCAAACCAAATCAACCAGCTGACGTGTTTTCCTTCTCGACCGACGGTCTTGGAGCACAAGCACGTGACGAGGGTCAACAAATAGCCGCTCTTGATGATATCGGTATCGTTCCTAACCCGTACAAAGGTGCTTCTTCTTACGAAGTAAGTCAGCTTGTGGACCAGGTACGCTTTACCAATATGCCAGATCAGGCAACCATTCGCATATTCACTCTAGCAGGTACGCTTGTTCGTACGTTAGAGAAAAATAGCGCGAGTGCCATGTTCCCATGGGATCTCAGTACCGAAGACAATCTTCCTATCGCGAGTGGTATGTATATCATTCACATAGAAACGAATATCGAAGGTAAGACCCAAGAGAAAGTGCTGAAATTTGGTGTTGTCAAGAAGCGTGTACAGCTCAACGCATACTAGTTGAAATGCGGCAGGCCTATATCACCCAAGTCGGGTTGATTTAAAGTCTTCCGACGCAGTACACGAATTCAATGACAAAACTGATTATCAAACAGAGGACTTTTAATATGAACAAGCTGTCCAGAATTATTCTGAACGCACTCCTCGTGGTTGTCCTAACGGGCATGAGTGTGCTGGACGCGAATGCTGGTGATGACAAACGCCGTGGTACGGCGGGCGCATCTCAGTTGCTCGTGCCTCTTACAGCACGTAGCGCTTCGCTAGGCGCTTCCATGACGAGTGGACTTGCTGGAATGAATGGTCTTGAGGCCATTTTCGCCAATCCCGCAGGTCTCGCCCTTAATACGGGCACCGCGGCTATTTTTAGCCGTATGAACTACGTGGCTGACATCGGAGTGTCATACTTCGGTATCGGTCAGAACTTTGGCAATAACAACATCGCTTTCACGGTATCTACGTGGGACTTTGGTGACATCCCCCTCCAAACGGAGAGTGCACCTGAGATCTCATCAGTGACCTACGGTGCAACGTTCATGACGGCAGGTCTTACCTACGCCCGAGTGTTCACGGATCGTATCTCAGCTGGTACTACACTGAAAGTGGTCAGCGAATCGATTGATGACGTTAATGCATCGGCTATCGCCTTTGATGCAGGAATGACATACGTCGTTGGTGAGTCCGGACTTCGTCTGGGTGTTGCTCTGAAAAACATCGGAACAAAAATGCAGTACGGAGGCGTTGGCCTCACGCGTCAGGTTCAGCTTCCAGACCAGACTAGTTCGGCAACGAACAATGCTGTCCAGCTGGAAAGCGAAGGTGTTGAGCTTCCTTCACTTCTCAACGTCGGTGTCTCGTACACTCGTGAGATGGGCGCTGGAGCCATGGTTACAGTACTTGGTAACTTCCGTTCGAATTCATTCGATCAGGATCAGTACTCAGGTGGTGTAGAAGTTGCGTTATTTGACGTACTCTACCTACGTGGTGGAATGGACATCGTTGGTGACAGCGATCTTTCGTTCTACAACGGAACCAACTTCGGTGCTGGTGTTGATCTGGATCTGTCCGGAACACGCCTGCAGGTTGATTACGCATTGCGTTCAACCGACTACTTCGATAATGTCAACATGGTTACTGTTGCAGTAGGCCTGTAAGACTTATTGTCTAGTTGAAACGAAGCGGGGCGATTTACATTCAAGTGTAAATCGCCCCGCTTTCGTTATATATATGCGCCATATTTTACTCTACATAGCTCCAATTGCGCTCATTCTGACTCTTTACGTTGGATGTGGGCAGACAGTGATAGAGGAGCCCCACGTATCAGTCGTACCACATTTCAAGAATATTGTGGAGGGAGCAGAGTACGTAGGAGATGTTGCGTGCTTTGATTGCCACGAAGATGAGTACCAAGGGTACCAAGAGCATGGAATGGCCAATTCTATGTATCGTCTAGACCAGGAAAACCAGGTTGAGTCGTTTGGTTCTGAAGTGGTACTCGATTCTCTTAGTGGATTGCACTATATCACTGTGGCGGCAGATTCGGGATTTTTTATGGAGGAGTACCTACTGAACTCTGAGGGTGAAAAGATCCACCAGCTGTTTCGCTCCATGGATTGGGTAGTCGGGTCTGGCACGTCAGCACGAACCTATCTCTCTGAAAAAGATGGTTGGTTTTATGAGCTGCCCGTAACCTGGTACACCCAGCAAGGTAGATGGGATTTTAGTCCGGGCTATCAAATCGCGAACAAACGGTTCGATAGAAAAATTAATGATAGGTGTGTGGTATGCCACAATAGCTATCCAGCACCTGTACCCCAGACCAACGGTATGTACGAATCTATGCCAGAGGGCATAGGGTGTGAGCGTTGTCATGGTCCTGGAAGTCTGCACGTAGAGCAACGCTTGATCTCCCCGGAGGCGCCTGACTCTGTTGATTCCAGTATTATCAATCCGGCTCACTTATCGTTGGATTTGAGATTAGATGTATGTCAACAGTGCCATTTAAATGGTACTGTGAATCTGCTGCGAGATGAACGGACCGCATATGACTTTAGGCCTTCTCACGATTTGGCCGATTACATTTCATTGTACTCATCCAGTAAGGAGGAGTCATCAGATGAAATTGAGGTGATCTCACAGGCAGATCGGATGATGAAAAGTGCCTGTTTTACAGAGACGATGGATTCTCTTAAACCCTTAGAGTGTACTACTTGCCATGATCCGCATGCAGGTTTTCGCGCCGAAGGAGATGCCTTTTTCAATGCAGCCTGTATAGACTGTCACTCTTCAGCTAGTTTAAAAGATACTGTTATCGGAGAGGCAGAAGCCGTTCATACGAGCGAAAGCAATTGTGTTGATTGCCATATGCCTAAAACAGACCTGATTGAAGCACCGCATTCAGCATTTACTGACCACTGGATACGTGTCGTAGCTGATAAGGAAGTAGTTCCTGTCTCGGCGCACCAGACAACTGACTTAGTACCTAGATTTGATAGAGATAAGGATAATTCTCAACTAGCCAAGCAATTCTATGCTATGGCTCAAATAACCTACGGCTACCGGGAAGGGGATACTTCGTCACTTGATATAGGCATAAAGGAATTACGCGCACTCTGGAGCGAGGGAGAGATCTCCGAAGAAGCGATGTTCCTACTGGGGTATGCGCACATTCTGAAAGGTGAATTTATGAGTGCGATAGGACCGCTGGAGGAAGCGGTTCGGCAAGATCCTCTTATAGTAGAGCGCCTAAATGCATTAGCACAGTCTTATGAGGGTGCAGAGGTGAACGTATCAAAGGTTGAACCTTTGTATCGAGAGGCCCTCAGAATTCAGCCAAAGATGGTGAATATCCGACTGAACATGGGTCGGTTTTTAGAAGCCAATGGCAGATTGAAAGAAGCCGAGTCAGAGTATACGCAAGCTATACGTGATGAGGCCTGGAACGCTATTGCTCACTTCAACCTAGGAACACTATATCTTAGACAGGGGAAGCTTGATGAAGCACTTGCGTTGCTTAATGATGCCATTGAGCTTGACCCTTTTCATGCGGGTGCTCTAAGCAATGTGGGCTTGGTGTTTGTTCAGAAGGAGCAGTTTGAGAGGGCAGAAAGAGCATTCTTGACCGCTTTAGATCGAAACCCTGATCATGTCGAGTCAATCGACAATTTGGGTACACTTTATTTGACACTGGAACGGAATACGGACGCTATTAACATATTGTATCGAGTGGTCACAATCTCACCGAACAATGTGGCTGTTTTGACCAAATTGGCCTTAGCCTACTTCCGAGCTAATCAGTTTTCAAATGCAATGGAGATGGCTCAGAATGTTCTAGCTATCGATCCTTCGAATGAATTAGCCCAGCAAATTGTAGTCGCTGTCAACTAGAAGGGCTGAACGAAAAACGATTTCGTTCTATTCAGCGTTCCGTTCTGGGATCTGACCGAAATGAAATATAGGCCAGTGGCCATATTTGAAAGGTCGCTAATCCGAACGGTTTGTGATGCACTTAAAAAGCGTGTTTGGCTTGAAAGTGTTCTACCTAACACGTCTGTGACTAGAATAGTGTAGTACGAGGGCTGTTGGTGCTCAACGCGTACAGAGATTTCGGATACGGCTGGGTTCGGAAACAAGTTGATAGATAATGCAGAAGAGGGTTCGAGCTGTAGTTCTGAAGACACGGCAATTCCACTCCCCTCGCTGATCTGGATTGTTTGATTAGTGGAAATGTCATAGAACTCCTCACTATATCCATTTGGCCAAGATACTTTAAGCCGTTCTACCACCTGGTCTCCTCCTAGACCAAAGTGGACTGGTTGCACACTCTGTCCCATATAATCTGCACCGTCGTAGCTCCTAACCTGGGTACCTTTTGCCGTCTGAATTTCCAGGACGCTTCCAAATCCGTCGCGATTGGATTGAACTCCCTCTAATTTGACTTTCAACCAATTTCCGATTCTACGTGTATTCTCGTAAAGAAATACAGGCACCGTAGATCCTCCCCAGTTTCCGACGGCAATATCTAGGTCTCCATCCTCATCGTAGTCGAAGATGACTACACCATGACCGTCGGGATAGATTTTCTGAGTTCCTATAAAACGGAGGAAACCGTCTAGTCCTTCTTCTGTCGCCTTTTCTACGAAACCAGCTGTCCCGAGAGGGAAGAGAGTATTTTCGAAATAATAATTGGGTGTATTATTCTCGAATGGAAAAAAGCCGTTGACGACGAAAAGATCTATGTCTCCATCATGGTCTGCGTCAAAAAACTCCGTTCCCCATCCCCAATCCGTAAACCCTACACCTAAATCTGAGCCGATATTTGGAAAAGGCGGTGTGGGACCTCCTTGGTAGAGGGGATTCGGTTGATTAGGTAGAGTCGAGATATTGGTGAGGAAAATCTCGAAATAGCCGTCATTGTTGAAGTCTCCGAGTGTGGCGCCCATACCGTTTCCAGGCATTTCTAGACCGTACTCCACAGTTGCGTCCCGGAAGGTCCCATCACCATTGGCCAAATAGAGATGATTCACACCTGGTTGGGGAGTACCGTTTTCGTTTCTGGTGAAATCATTGATGACGTACAGATCAGGAAGGCCGTCCTGATTGTAATCGGAGGGAAGAGCCATGAGCGATCTGTCCGGTTCACTCATGCCGGTCGTAGCTGTGATGTTGGCAAAAGTACCGTCTCCATTGTTCGCATAAAACCTGTTCTCTCGATTCCACGAACTAATGTATAAATCAAGGTCTCCATCTAGATCATAGTCCCACCACAATGGTGTTGCCGTTTCTACCGTATCAATTTCAGCAGCATCTATACGTATTCCGACCTCTTCTGCGACATCGATGAATGTGCCATCCCCTAGGTTCTTGAACAATACTTCAGGCCCAACATTGGTGAGAATAAGATCTGGATCTCCATCATTATCGTAGTCGCCCCAAGAAGCTCCCATTTTATTGCCCATAGATCGGACAGGGAGGGCATCAATGGTTTCAACCCGGGTTCCAGATTCATTCGTGACGTCAGTAAAGGTACCATCTCCGTTGTTTTTATACAGGTGATTCCACGTACGTGGGTCACCGATGTCGTACTCCCTGTAGCTTACAACGTACAAATCTAAGTCGCCGTCCAAATCATAATCGGCTACGGACATACCGTGTCCATTGAAGGCATTTTGAAGGCCGGCATCTTCGGCTCGGTCTATAAACTGTTGTGCTTCTGCACTCGTATAAACGAAGCACATGCTCAATATGGAAAGCATGAAGCGAATCAAGGGCATTTTCGGATAGGTGGAATTTTTCATTCGTCTAGCACAGGCAAAATGAAGTGCCATTTAGTAGGATTCAATACCAAAATTAGGCACTAAGGACGTTGGCGATTTGTGTCACAATTACTTCCGCGTGAAAACGGCCGTTTTCAATAAACCACTTGCTGGTATGCCGGCCACCACAAACTGTACCCGCCAAGTATACCCCTTTTCTATTCGATTCAAATGTATTTGGATCATGATGAGGCGTATCTACGGCATCATTGTCTATGTCAATACCCAACTCCCTGAGAAAGCTATAATCCGGGTGGTATCCGATCAACGCAAAAACAGCGTCAGATGGCAGACTATGCTCTCCCGTCTTATCCGTAAAATGCACTGTGGATGCGGTAATACCTGTGATTTTGGTATGGTAAAATACGGCGATGGATCCTTCATCAATTCTGTTTATCAGATCGGGTCTGATCCAGTACTTCACTGTGGGCGCTACATCTGCTCCCCGAATGAGCATCGTAACGTTTGCTCCTTGCCTGTTTAGAAGCAAGGCTGCCTTAGCTGCCGAGTTTTTCGCGCCCACTACGACAACGTCTCGACCAGAATATGCGTAGGCCTCTTTGAAGTAGTGGTGGACATGGTCCAGATTTTCGCCTTCCACATTCAGCAAGTTAGGCTGATCAAAGAATCCGGTCGCGACAATCACATTGCGTGTTTGAATAGACTTTTTATCAGTATACAGAGTGAACTGCCCCCGTTTTCCCTCTAACCGGAGCACTTTTTCTGACAAGTGAATATTCAGATTTTCTGTACGCGCAACGCGATGATAGTAATCTATGGTTTCTTCCCGGAGCGGCTTGTAGCGGGAGGACACGAGCGGATACCCACCAATTTCGAGGAGTTCAGGCGTTGAGAAAAACTCCATGTTCGTGGGATAGCCAATTAGGGAGTTGACTAACGAACCTTTTTCGACCACGATGTGACTTAAATTCTGACGTCCAGCCTCAATGGCACATGCTAGCCCAACCGGGCCAGCACCAACAATGGCGACATCGTACTGCTGTGATTCACTCATGTGCTTGCTGTCGCTTTTTTTCAAAAAATGAAGTCAGAATGGATGCACAGGCCTCCTCTTCAATCCCTGAAATAAGATCAACATAATGGTTCAATCTGGGATCCTGGGGAATATTATACAGGGTCGAGGCTGCACCTGCTTTTTCATCGAATGCCCCATAAACTACCTGTTTTAAGCGGGCAAGCCATATTGCACCTGCACACATTGGGCATGGCTCAAGCGTTACGTACAAAGTTGAATCATTTAGCCATTTGGTGCCCAGCGTATCGCAAGCGGCAGTTATTGCAATCACCTCTGCATGAGCTGTTGGGTCCGAAAGGCGCTCTACCTGGTTGTATCCTCGGCCGATAATTTGGTTGTCTTGTACCACGACAGCACCCACGGGCACCTCGCCATCATCGAATGCACGTTCCGCTTGCCGAATCGCAACCTTCATCCAGCGCTTGTGGTCCGCAACCATCTCTTTTAAACTCATGCTTAATCTCGCGCTATCGGCATCGTCATACACCTTGGACCGCCTCTTCCGCGAGACAACTCATAACCGTCCAGCTTGATAGCAATTTTCTCTCCAGGCTCCCACGTGCTTTCTTGGTAGTATGACAGAAATCCTTCGGCCGTAACAACGCGATAGCCAAGCGAGGCCATTTCGTCAAAGGTGCGACCGTTTCTATCGTATCCAATGACAACTCCTGGGGCAATAGCAAAGAAGTTAGCACCGTCTGTCCATTGCTCCCGCTGTTGGCTCAATGGATCGAGTCCGCCACAAGGAACAAAGGTGATACTGCGTTTGAGATTATACTCTAATGCTGAATGTAGATTTTCGTGTACACGTGAAACCAAGTTGTCCGGCTCATCTCCTCGGGAAAACGTGATAACGTTATTTAAACCGGTTAAGTCGATAAGCGGCGGAAACACAACACATTCATCAGGAGAGACGAAAGTAAACACGGTATCGAGATGCATACATGATCGCTCGTTGGGCAAGTTGACCATAATGACATTTTGAATCTCAGTAGCGGCGAAAAGTGCTCTGGCCACCGAGATGACGCCTCCAAGAGAAGTCCGCTCCGAATTCCCGATCACGATCGTATCGTCAGAAGCAACGAGCAGGTCGCCTCCTTCAAACGTAACCCCTTTCGGAAGCTTAATCACGTGATCCTTGAATTTCGCAAAAGCAGGATGATGCGATACGACCACATTGATAATGATGCTTTCCCTGGCGCGAGCGCTCGTAGCCGCATGGCTGAGCACGATATGATTACCAACAACTGCGGCAAGATCTCTCATAAACATGAGATTGGGCAGCGGCTTGGCTTCAATAGAGAGGGAAGACTCGCCTGTCAGAACAAAATGGAAAAGATCTTCCGCTGAAAGATGGGATAAGTCATCTCGAAATACCTGGAGGTTGGCCCCCGGAGACGCGAGAATGAATTGGTCTACGAAGTCCATTCTGGCTTCTTCCAACTCAAAAGTTTCTCTCAGTAAATCGGTGATTTGCAGGACTGCGCCCTGCTTACCGACCACTTTTTCGAACACAGAGCACATAAGCTCATGTTCTTTTCGGGCGTGGCTTAAATATAGAATGTCCTCAAATAGGAGGGCTTCTCGGTCGTGCGGGGAAACGAGGTCCATTTCAGGCCCCGGTGTGTGCACAACCACGGAATTTAGTCGGTCGGTTTCCGAAAAAACACGGAAATCAATTTTGCTCATTAACTGCTACGATGATAATAGGAGATCGGTCGAGGAGTCTCTTTTTAATGTCTCTCCAAACCGTAGGCTGGCTGGCCTAGAGGTGAAGTTCGACCCGATTATTGAACGTCCAATGATATGAATTCCGCGGTGGACGTGGCGGTTCCAAATTCATCGAAACCTCCTAGTACTAAGATGCGCCCGTCAGGTAGCCTGTTGGCCGTTAGTCCATATCTGGGAGCCAAGGTAAACGGCAGGTAAAAGTACTGATCGATGGCCTCCACATATAGTTCTCCTCGGTCGAAAACAGTTTCCGGATCTGACCCTCTACCCCCGAAGTGAGCGATGAATCCGTCTTCTATGAGAATAGACGCATGTCGGATTCGGGGTGTCAGCATGGTATTGCCCGGTACGATGTCGATACCAAACGCTCCCTCAAAATCCATCCAAATCGATGCGGCCTCGAGTGACGTCCCAAACCGCATGCCGCTGATCAAAAAGGTATGTGCAGTGCCCGGTTCTTCCTGGGTAAGTGCCGTTTGCGTGTGTCCGGCCATTAAGTCAATGAAAGGGCCAATGGAAGGCGAAAGTGCAAAAAGTGAGTCATTCCTCAATTGGAAGGTGCGCATATCTTGCCTGATTCCCAGAACGGGGCTCGGTGAATAGCGCGTGTCCCCTCGACCTCCGAACACCACTATAAAGGTGCGGTCCGGAACAACCCTAAGGATGGCTGAATGGTACGTTCTTCGAATAGGAGGGCCACTTACCGGAATCTGTTTAAACGTATCCGTGGAAGGATCGAACACTTCGACGGCTTCATGCAAGTCATCTACTGTTTGAATATTTCCAATGTCCGCACCTCCCAGAATGAGCAACCTGCCATCGGGAAGAACCGTTGTTGTGTGGCCGACACGTCCGAAGACGGGTAGACCTCGCTCTGGTCGAAAGGAGGATTCTCCGGACGGAAGTCGTTGGGCGTCGAGTCCAGAAACGTTGCCTACCAGGAACGATCCACCCACGAGCAATAGGTCACCGTTAGGTAATGGGCTCAACGTATGACCACCGGTACCGAATGTGAGAACCGGCGGTTGGGCCTGAGATAGCTCATACTCAAGATGAAAAACAGATACGGTGTCTAACGCAGATGGGCCGTCATCTACCACGGTTTCGATCACAAACTGATTCAGCCCTTTTTCAAGGGGAAGGGTAGCCTGCCACAAGTCAGTACCGTTGCCTCGGCCAAACTCGGTATCCTGCCATCTAACCCGCGTCACTTCTCTTACGGACTCAACCCGTAGCTCGAGATTCAAGGTCGGCTCTGTAAGAGCGACTTGGATATCAGGGCTCACCACTTCAATGGTGGCTGCACCTACATCCGAAAAGGCCCGGTCGCAACCAGATGCGAACAGTCCAAAAAGGAGTAAACAAAAAAATGAGAGGCGGTGCGGTATCATAATGGCATGGTACGAACTAAGATTGAGCTAGCTCCGTGGGGACCGAATTATTGCCCCTCTTCATCGTACTCAACCTTCTCAAGAGACAGCCCACGGGCTGGAGCTGCAAAACCAGCGGCTCTCCGATCTTCGGCAGTAAGGACATCTTTGATTGACTCAGCGGTGGATTTTCCATGTCCAATCTCTAGCAGTGTACCGACTATGGCTCGAACCATGCCATGCAAAAAGCGATCTGCCTGAATGATAAAGTCCACATCTCCCATTCGATCGGGAGACGCAATCCAACGTGCTTCGGAAATCGTACAGACCCGGTTTTCGGTCTCCGATGCGGTGCGGCAGAAGGAGGAAAAATTTTGAGTCCCAAGGAGCAATGCTGCCGCTTGATTCATGACGTCGAAGTTTGGTTTGGGTCGCACAAACCATCTGTACGGCGCGCCTATGGCAATGTATCGTGTAGCGATACGATAGCGGTACTTTCTAGAACGGGCGTCGAAGCGGGCGTGAAAGTCATCGTGAACCTGGCGGACCGCCCGAATGGCAACGGAGGTTGGCACAAGCCCATTTAACGAGGCGAGCAACCGGTGAGCGTCCACCTCATCTTCTACAGAAAAATGAGCAACTTGACCACTCGCGTGGACACCTGAATCGGTACGACCTGAGCCCGTAATTGACACGGATTGGCGCAGGGCGGTCTTTAGGGCTATTTCAATCGCACCCTGAACGGTGGGGTCATCAGGCTGAATCTGCCATCCATGCCAATCGGTCCCATCATATTCAATATCCAGTCGGTAGGTAGGCAAAGGAGTACTGCTTAACTTGAAGTGTTTAAAAACCGTTTACAGAAAGTACTACATGGCAGCGACCCAGAGGATATATATCACCGGATTTATGGGGGCTGGGAAGTCGACCGTCGCTCCACGAGTAGCCAAGAAGCTTCAGTATGACTGTGTCGATCTGGATGAGCAAATTACAACTAAGCTGGGAATGTCTGTCCCGGCCATTTTCGATGTCCTTGGAGAGCCGGTTTTCAGAGAAGAGGAAAAAGCTTGCCTTCTAGAGTCTTCCAGAACAACGAATATCGTGATTTCTTTAGGTGGGGGTACACTGACCCAAGAAGATAACCTATCTCTCTGTTTGGCCTCCGGTTTTCTTATTTACCTCAAGGCATCGGCGGCTTTTCTGGCTCACCGATTGTCACAATCCCGACAGACTCGGCCTCTATTGTTTGGGCCGCAGGGTAATATGCTTGAAGGTGCTGAACTGGAGGCCCGCATTCAGCATCTCCTGACCCAACGGAAATCGGTGTATGAAAGGGCCCATAAAACGATCGAAATTGACGGGGTGGAGGCCACGCAGGTGGTCAAGCTCGTGCTTGACGCCGTCAGACACAGGTAGCCCTTCGGATCAAGAAGCGCTTAGAACCCAGCAAGCCTTTGCAACCGTCGTTCTGAGGCAATACTGGGGGTTTTCGGACTTTCGTCCTGCGCAAAGAGAAGTGATTAACTCAGTGCTTGAAAAACGGGACACGCTGGGACTGTTACCCACAGGCGGGGGGAAGTCCATTTGCTTTCAGGTACCCGGTATTGTTTTTGGAGGGGTCACATTGGTCATTTCACCGCTGATTTCTCTTATGCACGATCAGGTTGTTGGCCTAACCATGCGAGGCATTCCTGCGTTTTCAATGACCGGACGTGTTGAGCCAGCTGTTTTCGGGCACGTTCTGACACGTATGAAAGGGGGCCCCTTCTTCTTGTATTTAGCTCCTGAGCGTCTTAAGTCGCGTCAACTAAGACGCCTGATTCAGCAATCTAGCGTGCGACTCATTGCAGTGGACGAGGCTCATTGCATCAGTTCATGGGGACATGATTTCAGAACGGCCTATCGCGCTATTTTTGAACTCAGAAATGCTCTTCCTGACGTTCCTATGTGTGCCGTTACCGCCACAGCTACTCCACGAACTCGCAGGGATATTGTCCAAAGCTTGAAAATGAAAGCAGCTAGAACGATCCAGTCCTCATTTGATCGGCCAAATATCCACTTTTCAATTACCCACCAAATGGATGCTCGCCCACGCGTGTTATCTCATTTGGAATCGACTCCCGGGCCTGCCATTCTCTATGATTCGACCCGCCAGGGAGTTGAGGTATGGACAGAAAAGTTGACCCGAGCTGGAATTAGTGTGCGGGCCTATCACGGAGGGATGGATCAGGAGGAGCGGGAGCGCAATCAAAGGGCTTGGATGCAGAAAAAGGTTCGGGTCATGGTCGCCACGAATGCCTTTGGAATGGGTATCGATCGCGCGGATGTGCGCTTAGTGCTACATGTTGGCCTTCCTGCATCCTTGGAGGCATACTATCAGGAAGCGGGGCGGGCCGGCCGGGACGGCCGGCCCGCATTAGCAGAAATCATTGTCACGCCGGATGCACAGTTAGCTAGGCTGGCGCTCCTGCAGGACGGAACGATTCGAAAGCTACGGGTAAGGCGATCAAGACGGCTTTTTGGCTACATGCGTAGATACGTAGACCGCCCTCTGTGTCGTCGCTGGGGGTTGCTCGGCTACTTTTCAGAACTCAGCCCCCAACAATGCGGAAACTGTGACATTTGCGCTCGTCAATTACCTTGAACGGAAGCTCGATCCAGAACTCGATTGTAGGTAGCTAGAAAACGTTCTGGATCAAGTAATTGGTCTTCTATCAGGGACGCAAAAGTATCTTCATTCAGTCCGTGTAGGTTCAATACAGAGTCCCTAAGGCCGAGGTCGGTGAAAGTCAGATTCGCGATACTCGTACCGGATTCATCGGTCTCTGCGCGGGCGGAAAGAAACGCCCTGGCATCTACTTCATGCAGATCAATCAAGACCTGAACCAGTACGGAATCTGTATCGGCATATCCCATTGACGTACGATCTGTAGCGTCAGAGCACGCGGAAACTAGAATCGGGATAACGATCAAGGAGAAGAGTAGAATGGGAAAACGTGAATGCACGGTCAGGAGGCTGGCTGATTGATTGATGCCACATCGGTTCGTGTACGGAAGGTGTAAGCGATCACTTCCATTTGGCGAAGGAACTCTCTCTTGTCATATCCCGGAGCAAATACCATCCCATCAATCATATACAATCTTCCAGTGTCTTCGTCGTAGAAGGTGTAATTCAGAAAGGGACCACCCATACCGTACTCCACCATATTCCGGTCTTCATCTCGACCTATCATATGCCAGAGGCCGCGTGTTTCGTAGGCAAAGCGGCCCATGAAATCAATGTTTTCTGTATTCAGTTCACGGCGGATATCGATGGCTATAAAACCGTCCATATTCCCTTTGATATGTGTTTCCGTGAGACGTTGTCTAGCCTCATGAATCCACTCGGGTGTCAGATTCGCAGGATTGAAATCATCTATGTAGTACGCGAAGACGCTTCTCCATGAATTAGAGGTTACGACCCTGCGCCACCAGACAAAATCAGTGGTATCTATCGCCGTGAAGTAGTCATGTTGAGCATTGATTGCAAAGCCATGCTTGTCCATCAGAGCCGCTTCCATATCCGGTTGACGCCCCTTTTCGAACATATCAACTTCCAGGCGTTCCCGAGTTATGGTATTGAATGTGTAGCGAATGTCTTCACCGCGTTCTTCGAGCAATGTCATAAGAGATTCTTCAGAATCTCCAAGTAGATAGACGACCTGCTGATTTGCTCGCCACAGATCGGATCTTGAAACGACTGTTGACTCTCCATTCATAATGGCAGATTCAACCTGCTCGTCTAGCCGAGACCGAAGAAAGGATGCTTCGGACGATTCACTGGATAGTGGGGAAATAAAGAGAACGTTTTTCTGTTTTTGAATCGCTTCCATCGCGCTCTGTGAGGAGATGGTGCGATGCCGGAGCGTGAATTCACGTTCAGGTGCTGGAAGGGTCCCCAGGTAAGGCGACACATATCTTCGGATGGATTCTCCGAGTTCACCATTCCAACTCGCTGAATCAGCGACAACAATGATTTCACCTTCTTTACCGACCGCACTGGGTCGATATTCAAGGCTTTCACATCCTGTCAGAAAGACAAATGCGACGAGAAGTAGTGAACTAATCGATGTTCTCAAATGGCTCATTCAGAGTCCCGGTTTTCAAATCGTGAATAAAGGTCTGTATTTCTAAGAGACGCTCCGCCAATGATAGCGAATTGTCTTCCCATAAACGTCTCACAAGGGAGACCAACGCTGATCCGACAATCGCACCGTCTGCATCTTGGGTCATCTCAACAACATCAGCCTGGGTTCGGATTCCAAAACCGACCATGAGAGGGTTGTTCTTTACCAGTGACTTAGAATGCTTCAGGTAGTCCAGAATAGGCTTTTTCGATCCTAGATCGGCTCCCGTGATTCCCGTAATTGAAACCGCATAAACAAATCCGGATGAGATCTCATCTATCTTTGTAACACGATCGCTCGGTGTAGTTGGGGCAATAAGGCTAATAAAGTCGACTCCAGAGGATTTGGCTGCCTGAACAAAGAAGGAGCCTTCTTCCGGGGGGACGTCCGGTAGAATGACACCATTTACACCACTTGACCGGGCGTCTTCGAAAAAGTTGCTCACTCCGTATCGGAGAATCGGATTACCATACCCCATTAAAATAAGCGGGGTCTCAGACGAAGCTCGAAAATCTTTTGCGATCTGCAGGGTGTCCTGCATTGTGATTCCCCCGCTTAGGGCCACCTGAGAAGAGTACTGGATGGGCAGCCCTTCAGCCAAAGGGTCGCTAAAGGGCATACCTAATTCGATGAAGTCAGCCCCTCCTGCATCAATCGCTTGGAGAAGTGGAAGAGATGATGCGCGGTCTGGGAAGCCACTAGTCAAAAAGATACCGAGTGCTTTTTCGCCTCGTCCGACTACAGATCGTATATGTCTGGCAATGTTAGAATCTGAAGCCATGCTTAAATGTAATTTGAGATGGTGGCCATGTCTTTGTCACCGCGCCCGGAACAACAGACGACCATAATTTGATCAGAATCGTACTTTTTCACGAGATCGGGCAAAGCGGCTATCGCATGGGCCGTTTCCAGAGCGGGAATAATTCCTTCCGTTCTGGAGAGCAACCGAACCCCTTCAAGCGCCTCAGTGTCCGATGCCGTGATATAGGTCACTCGGCCGGAATCCTTTAGCCCAGCATGCTCCGGACCAACTCCTGGGTAGTCTAAACCTGCAGAAATGGAGTGCGCGAGCGCAACCTGCCCTTGATCATCCTGGAGGAGGTAGCTCATGGCTCCGTGTAGAATGCCTGGCTGTCCGAGTGTCAGCGTAGCTGCGTGCCTTCCGTTGAGTCCTTCTCCGGAGGCTTCCACCCCATACATGTCTACTGATGGAGAATCTAGAAATGGATGAAATAGTCCGATCGCATTAGAGCCACCGCCAACGCAGGCCAGTACAACATCGGGATCCGAACGGTTTTCGCGCTTAAGTAGTTGAGCCTTTACTTCTTCACCGATGACCTTTTGAAACGTGCGGACCATGGAGGGGTAGGGGTGGGGACCTACCACCGAGCCAATGATGTAAAAGGTGTCCCGTACATTGGTGACCCAGTCACGAATGGCTTCATTGGTGGCATCTTTCAACGTTCGGCTACCGCTGGTAGCCGGAACCACTTCGGCTCCGAGCAGGCGCATTCGCTGGACATTCAACTCCTGTCGTTCCATATCCTCAGAGCCCATATAAACGACGCAGGGCATCCCAAATCGGGCACATACGGTCGCCGTGGCTACACCATGTTGCCCAGCACCTGTTTCCGCGATGATCCGCTTCTTACCCATCCGCCGGGCTAAAAGGATCTGCCCGATGGTGTTGTTTATTTTATGCGCGCCTGTGTGGCACAAGTCTTCCCGCTTCAGGTAGATTCGAGCTCCACCCAATTCTTTGGTCAGACGACTTGCAAAGGTCAACGCCGTCGGACGACCGACGTAGTCTTTGAGCAAGGCATGATATTTCGCCTGAAAGGCAGGGTCTTCGCAGGCAGTAACAAGTGCGTTTGAAAGTTCTTCTACGGCGGGAATCAGTATTTCGGGAACGTAGGCTCCACCATAATTACCGAATCGGCCATTATTCTCAATTGGGTTCACAGGTCAGATCCTCCCGCTTCAAGTGCGGTCTCCATAAATGCATCAATCTTGTCAAAATCCTTCTGGCCTGGCGCTGACTCAATACCACTCGATACATCAATTGCGTATGGTGATGCGAGCTGAATCGCGCTTTCCACATTCTCAGGGTTCAGTCCGCCTGCCAGAAAGAAGGGGAGGCCCAGATCTAGGTGTTCTAGAATAGACCAATCGAATACCTCACCGGTCCCTCCGTATTCAGAAGGAGAGTGGGTGTCTAGCAAAAAATGCTCAGCTAATTCTAGGTAGGGGGCAGCAGCCTCTTGGATATGGTCTGCTGTCCAGCTTGGTTGAACCCGTAATACCTTAATGATGGGCCGGTCAATCCACTCACAGTATTCAGGAGACTCATCACCGTGCAACTGGACGTAATCGAATCCTGCCATATCGGAGATTCGATTCACTTCGTCAGAGCGTTTGTTTACGAAAACACCAACCGTTTTAGCTCCGTAAAGCCAAACGATAATATCCTTTGCGAGCTTGGGCTCGACGAACCGAGGACTCTCTTCATGTTGGATGAATCCTAGGAAATCGGCGCCGGCACCGGATGCATATCGGGCATCAGCCAGATTGGTGATGCCGCAAATTTTGACTTTACAAGGGGAAGGATTCGTCATGCCAGGGATGAAATAAACGTTTTCAGGGCTTCTCCGGGGTCTTCACTTCGCATGAAGGACTCACCGATGAGAGCAGCGTGAATGTTGTTTTCTTTTAAAAGGTTCAAATCAGTGGTCGACCCAATACCGCTTTCGGCCACGCGGACACACTCTTGCGGGATAGCGTTCAGCATTCGAATGGCTCGATTAAGATCCACCTCGAACGTGTGCAGATCCCGGCTGTTCACCCCAATGACGGGAGATTTGTCGAATTCAATCCGTTCCAACTCACTTTCATGATAGGCTTCGACTAGGGTGGAAAGGTTGTTTTCATCCGCCGCTGCCTGTAATTCGGAGAGTTGGGAGCGGCTTAAAATAGCTGCAATCAACAATACAGCATCTGCTCCATGGGCGCGGGCTTCAATAACTTGGTACGGGTCTACAATAAAGTCCTTTCGCAGAATTGGAATATTCAGGCCGCCACGGCAGGCGTCCAGGTAGGATATATCTCCCTGAAAGTGAAGCGGTTCAGTAAGGATCGAAACGGCTGCTGCTCCTGCATTCTGGTAAGATTGGGTGATAGATACCGGGTCAAACTGAGCTCGAATAATTCCTTTCGAAGGAGAAGCCTTCTTGGCCTCTGCGATAATGGCAAAGTCTTTTTCGACGAGTGCCTTTTTTAGCGAAAAGGGGGGGCGATTGAAATACGCACTCGCTTCCAATCTCGAAATCGGAATCTCAGACGTTCTCTGGGAAATGATCCCTTTCGTGTCTGCAACGATTTGTTCAAGTATGGATGGTAAAGAACGGGTCATGCGTTTAGTTCTGGAGCTTGCTGACTGACGTCTACGAGGCGTTCCAAAGACAAACGGGCATTTCCGGAATCGATAGCTTCTGCTGCTCGCTGAATGCCGTCTTCTAGTCGGTCCACTTCTCCCGCGGCGAGCAAGGCGAAGGAGGCATTTAGCAGCACGATGTCGCGGCGGGGTCCTCCTTTTCCCTTCAGAACGCGTTTCAGTAATTCCGCATTCCTTGCGGCATCTCCACCCATGATGGCAGAAAGGGGAGCAGGATTAATACCTAGGGCTTTCGGGTGGAATTCCTGAACGTCGATAGGACCGTCTGCTGTTAGTCGAGAAAACACAACAGTAGATCCGGATAGCGACACTTCGTCAAGGCCATCGTCTGCATGGACACAAATTGTCCTTTCTGAACCTAGAGTGCTAAAAATGTGCGCCATTGCCTCGGCAACCTCTCTAGAAAACGCACCGATCAACTGACGTGAGGTAGCTGCTGGATTACACATCGGTCCCAAAATGTTGAAGCAGGTACGAACGCCGAGGTGTTTTCGTACGGGCATAACGTGCTTCAGGGCCGGATGAAAATAAGGGGCAAACAAAAAGCCGATACCGGCTTCATTCAGGCAGTACTCAACACCTTCTTTTCCTAGTTCCGTTTTAACACCTAGTAATTCCAATACATCGGCGGATCCGCATTTAGAAGACACAGAACGGTTTCCGTGTTTGGCTACAACAGCTCCTGCGCCGGCGCATACCAGCGCGGTCGTCGTGGAGATATTGAATGATCCGGACCGGTCTCCACCTGTTCCAACTATATCAACGGCATGCGCCGGCGCAGAAACGGGTACCGCAAATTTCCGCATTGATTCTGTGAGCCCGATGAGTTCCTCTAGGGTTTCTCCTCGCGAACGCAACCCGAGTAAGAAGGCCGCAATTTGCTCGGGAGAGGCTTCGCCTTTTAGCATGAGGGACATGGCTCTTGCCGCATCCTCTCGGGTGAGTGCGCGGTGCTCCGCTATCTGTGTTAAAATTGTCTGCATAATATCCGTAGATCCTCAGATCAGAACGATGAAATCCAGTTTTCGACCATTTTAGGTCCTTCCGTCGTCAACAGACTTTCCGGGTGAAACTGGATTCCGTGAACGGGATGGTGTCGATGTTGAATACCCATGATGGTTCCGTCTTCTGAACGGGCGGTAATTTCAAGATCCTCTGGAATTGAGTCAGGAGAAAGAACCAGGGAATGGTAGCGAGTAGCGATAAAGGGGTCGCTGACCTCCGAAAAAACGCCGTGACCGTTGTGGCGGATGTCACTCGTTTTCCCATGCATAAGAACGGGTGCATAGGTGACTTCAGCCCCATATACCTCACCAATGGCCTGGTGTCCGAGACACACTCCGAGAAGCGGTATCCGGGCACCGAATGTTCGGATAATATCACAGGTTAGTCCAGCGTCCACAGGCCGACCCGGGCCGGGCGATATCAGGATTCCTTCAGGATTTAGCGCGTCAATCTCCTCGATGGAAACCTCATCGTTTCTTTTGACGACTAGTTCTTTCCCGCTTCGAGCCACAAGGTGGACGAGGTTGTACGTGAAGCTGTCGTAGTTATCGATGATCAAAACCATGGCTCAACGATTGTAAGTAGTGATTAGTCCAGTTGCCTCCCGAGCACGTTCCATGAAGTGCTCAGCTTGGGTTCGGCCTTTTTTGCCACCTTCGGCGAGTACATCCAAAACATAGTCGGTATTGCGAGACAACTCATGTCGTCGCTCGCGGGCTTCAGCGAACCGCTCGGTGATCAAACCAAGAAGCTCCTTTTTAGCGTGACCATACCCGTAGCCACCTGATCGGTATGCAGCGGCAACTTCTTCTCGCTTGGCATCATCGGCAAACAGTTTGATGAGCGCGAACACATTGCACGTTTCTGGATCTTTGGGGTCTTCGAGAGGGGTAGAGTCGGTAATGATAGACATGACCTTCTTTTTCAGCGTTTTACCCTCGTCGAAAATGCCAATCGTATTGTCATAACTCTTCGACATTTTGCGCCCATCAACCCCGGGTACGACGGCGACCTCGTCTAGGATGTAGGGTTCCGGTACGGGAAAAACAGGATCTGCCGAGGCAAAACGATCGTTGAAACGGCTAGCTAGATTCCGACATATTTCGATGTTTTGTTTCTGATCTGCTCCAACCGGGACGCGCGTACCACCATAGACAAGAATGTCGGCAGCCTGCAAAATGGGATAATTGAACAACCCCGCATTGGCTCCAAGTCCTTGCGCCACCTTGTCTTTGAAAGAAACGCTCTTTTCTAGCTGAGAAACGGAGGTTATGGTGTAAAACAACCAGGCAAGCTCAGTTACCTGAGGTACATCGCTTTGTAGGAATAGGTGCGATTTTTTCGGATCGAAACCGAGGGCCAGATAATCTAAAGCCACATCAATCGAATACGCTCGCAGCGCTTCAGCATCTTGTAGCGTGGTCAACGCATGATAGTTGACGATGAAAAAGTAGGATTCGTGTGCAGCGTGCAATTCGACATGTTGTCGGATTGCTCCGAAGTAATTGCCGAGGTGAAGCGTACCGGATGGTTGAATCCCAGACACGACGACGGGTGGAAAAGAAGCCACGGGATTCGTTTGGGAATCAGTCATTGGGAGAAGAGACGTTAGCGTTGAAAAATAATCCGTGTGACCGAAAGCTCGGCTGAACACCTGATTTAATTAGGGCATCTAGGCAGATCATAATAATTCACCGGCTGCAAGGTTCATGGCTTTGTGCAAGGCTTTGGCCTTATTAACCGTTTCCTCGTATTCCGCTTCCGGAACACTGTCGGCAACGATTCCCGCGCCCGCTTGAATGTGGACATCATTTCCTGTGACCAACATCGTTCGAATCGTTATACAGGTATCCATGTTGCCTCGGAAGTCTAAGTATCCTACCGCACCAGCGTAAACGCCCCGTCGAGTAGGTTCTAACTCATCAATTATTTCCATGGCCCTTACTTTTGGAGCCCCGCTTACGGTTCCTGCGGGGAAACAAGCCTCTAACACTTGAAGTGCGTTTCGATCCTCAGCCAGAAGACCCGAAACGGAAGAAACGATATGCATGACATGGGAATAGCGTTCCACGTATGCATAGCGATCTACACTGACCGTGCCATATTGACTTATGCGAGAGAGATCATTGCGACCCAAGTCCACGAGCATCAAGTGCTCCGCGCGTTCTTTGGGGTCATCCATGAGATCGTTGGCCAGTGCTTCGTCGTCCTCATGGGTTTCTCCTCTCGGCCGCGTCCCAGCAATGGGAAGCAATTCAGCTCGGCCTTCTTCGACCCTAACGAGCACTTCTGGGGACGATCCGACCAATTTAAAGCCATCGAAATCGAGATAGAACAAGTAGGGGGAAGGGTTGATCTGTCTCAGGGCCCGATACAGGTTGAATGGATCTCCAGTGAATGAGGATGTAAAACGTTGGCTCAGGACGACCTGAAAGATGTCTCCTTCTCGGATATACTCTTTTGCCCGAAGCACGGAGCGTTCAAAATCCGCTTGTTTTACATTGGATCTAATATTGCCCTGAAGTTCGACGGCCTTAGTCGTTGGTGTATGGCTTCCGGAAAACAGCTTCTCCATCGTTTCAAGTTTTCGGATGGCGGAAGCATACACTTCTTTTAGATCTTCTCCGGGGCGCACGAACGCACTCGCCATTAGGACGAGTTGGTGTTTGACGTGGTCAAAGGCTGCAATACTATCGTAAAAGCACCAAATCGCATCGGGTACATCTAGATCCGCCGGAGGTGGGGCATCGAGGTTTTCTATGAGCCGGACGCAATCGTACGAAAAGAAACCAACTGCACCGCCCGTAAGACGGGGTAGGTCAGGAATGGCTACCTCTGTGTAGCGGTCCATTAGTTCAGCCAATACCTCAAACACGGATTGACTTTTAGTTTCATCTGGTTTTCCAGGACATTCGATCACGGTAGAGGCTCCGCTTGCACGAACCGTCAGATGAGGATCACGCCCTAAAAAAGAATATCGAGCCAGCTTTTCCCCACCTTCGACCGACTCAAACAAGAACGGAGATCGCGCTTCCTTACGAAGTCTTAAGAACGCGCTTACGGGTGTCAGTAAGTCTGCACCGAGTCGCTTATGGACTGGAATCACGACGTGAGTCGAGCCGCCTGCGCGGGCGTCTTCGACTAATTGTTCAAATTTATTTTGTGTCAACACAGCGAAGTTGAGGAAGATGAATACCAATAAAAAAGCCCGTCACTAGGAAGTAACGGGCAACTGGAATTCAGGAAGTTGATTGGATCGACGTAGAATTCAGAATGATGCCCGCAGGGAGGTAGACCACCACCAGCCGCGCCAAGAACCATTTGTATGTACGTTTATCGATTTCACACTGCTAAAATAAGGTGGATAGTATCCCCGAGCAAACGATCACAAGGGTTCGCGGCCGGTTTTTCCTGGCAGGTCGTCAAACTGTCGGGCATCTCTTGGGTAAAGAGCCATTACTTGATGAGCCAATTCAATATTGGGGTCGTTTTTAAAGTCATCCAGAATCATGACGGTTAGGGCGTGCTCCGAACCTCTTCGTTTTTGAGCTTCACACAGATACCTAAGCGTCAATTCTACCCCATCCTGCTTCATACGGACATATACAAAGGGGGTAAGAATGGAATAGTGAATCAGAAACTCTTTTGAGATTTCCTTGATTTCTGTGCGGGCTTGTTGCTCAATAATGGCAGCCGACTCATCGGCGTACTTCTGCATAATGTCCCGGGCCACGCGCCAGTCGGAGCGGAATGTCACCATTACACTCAATTCATTCCAAATGAACTTGAAGGACCGGGTGTAATTGTAAAGTGCGTATTGGAATAACCAACTATTTGGAAAGTGGACAATTCTGCCCGTGCTTTGATCGGCGTCAACCCATCCCCCAATTTCCATCAGCGAGGTGCGCATCATCCGAATATCAATGACATCGCCTTTGATTCCGTTGATTTCAATTCGATCTCCTTCATTGTAGGACGAGAGGAGAGTGATCCTGGACCATCCTGCAAAAGAAAGCAGTACCTCCCTCAGGGCAATCGCCATTCCGGCCCCAATCACAGTAAGAAGCGTCAGTACATTCCCAAAATTCGGGGACCATAAAATGGCGATGGCAACAATCGCTAGAAATACAGCCAAACGACGTGTTGAGCGCGTGGACCGATAGATTCTCGCGGGGTCATCCATGTACTTTCTGGACAACCGGTGACCGATGCGAACGAGAACAAACGCCAACAAAATGATTGCTAGCGAAAGCAACGCGTTTACAGCGAGTTCATTTTGAAAGAGTTCTTGCATTGATTCTACTGTGAATACTGCAATCTAAGAAAGAAAGGAATGGGGTAGCGACCTGGAGCATGGATCAATCGTGAGGTTTTCCCTGTATGATCCGTCAGGTGAATTTGACGCCCAGTATTACGAAATCAACGTGCTGGTCGATCATCTAGGTATACTGACTATAATTAATTTCTTCTCACGATGATGGCACGTATTTCATTGCTTCCTTTACTATTTGCACTTCTGGTCAGCTCTTTTGCTGATGAACCTGCCATTAGAGTAGACGACGAATGTAAGTTTTCGGCCGATATTCCTGTCGTCGAGGATTATCTCAGGCTAATCACATTTTCTGATCCGTACAAAGGGAATTTTGATGCTGGCGTAACGGTAATCGAGTACTTTGACCCCAATTGCCCTCATTGCAAAACCCTTCATCCCATTATGAATGAGGTCATTGCAGATCAAGGCGAAGACGCCCGGTTCTTTATGATACCCTTCGTGTTGTGGCAGTATTCGGTACCTCAAGCCGAGGCGCTTTTCGTAGCTGGACAGGACGGTAAGTATTTCGAAATGTTGGATGCCCAGTATGAGCGTCAGAAACCAGGTGGGCTCACCTTCGACGAGTTAGTACAAATTGCCGTGGAAATCGGCCTAGATAAGGACGTTTTCAAAAGTCGGATGGAAAAAGGGTTGAACCAGCGAATGATTATGGCTAGACGCCAGGAAATTTCGGAGTTGGGTATCAGAGGTACGCCGAGTGTGATGATAAACGGCAAATTCGTTGCAAGTGATTCTAAATCCACGGCGTGTATCACAGAGCTAATAGAGAGAGAAGTAGCTGCGCTAGAGCAGGGATAATCAGTGGTCTGTGGACAACTTCTACTGGCTCTGGGGTGATTTTGGGTGTGACTGATTTGTAGTTTGGCGAAACCGCCTGCGCAAGCAAAGATCTATGCGGTTGCAACCACACCTTTTCGTGTGGAAGCTGGTCATTCGTTGCACTCTACACCGACCCCCCACATCTCGATGTCCATCGAAAACGTTGCTACGTCCGTTGCGCTCCAGTCCATTAACACGATTCGATTTTTGGCAGTAGATGCTGTCCAAAAAGCAAATTCCGGACATCCGGGTATGCCCATGGGCGCCGCCCCAATGGCCTACGCTACGTGGCAGAATCACCTGAACTTGGATCCTAAGGCCCCAGATTGGCCCAATAGGGATCGCTTTGTGCTTTCTGCTGGACATGGGTCCATGTTGATTTATAGCCTACTGCATTTGACAGGCTTTGATCTGACACTGGATGACTTAAAGGATTTTCGTCAGATTGGAAGCAAAACACCAGGACACCCGGAAAACTTCCATACTACCGGTATCGAGACGACGACGGGTCCTTTGGGCCAGGGATTTGCGAACGGGGTAGGAATGGCTATTGCCGAAGCTATGCTGGCTGCGCAATTCAATCGCCCCAGCTTCGATGTCGTTGACCATTATACCTTTGCTATCGCTGGTGATGGTGATTTGATGGAAGGGATATCTCACGAAGCAGGATCATTGGCTGGACACCTGAAATTAGGCAAGCTGATCTATCTCTATGACGATAATGAGATCACGATTGACGGATCTACTAGCTTAGCCTTTACCGAAGACGTTACGGGTCGTTTTGAAGCCTATGGTTGGCAGGTGCTGTCTGTGGAAGATGGAAATGATCACGCGGCAATTGATACCGCGATTCGCGAAGCTAAGGCTGAGACGAACCGCCCCACACTTATTCGTGTCCATTCTATTATTGGATACGGAAGTCCAAATAAGGCCGGTACTTCTTCCTCACACGGATCGCCTCTGGGAGCAGATGAAATTAGTCTGACTAAAGATGCTTTGGGATGGCCACACGAGCCCACTTTCCTTGTTCCGGACGTAGTACGCGTTCATATGGGAAGCATCGCCACGCGCGGGGAGGCTGCACGTAAAGAATGGGAAGCCCTGATGTCACGGTATGCTGAGGCTCATCCAGAGCTGGCTAAACAGTGGATACAATGGCACAGCAAGACATTACCAGAGAACTTGGTGGATCTTCTTCCGCAGTTTGAAGCGGGATCAAAGCTAGCGACCCGAGCTGCAAGTGGAAAGGTGTTGGGTGCCCTTGATGACGCTCTTCCATTTTTGGTTGGGGGCTCTGCTGACCTTGCGGGGTCTAACTTAACGGCCATCAAAGGACGGATCGGATTTCAGGCCGATACACCACAAGGACGTAATTTCTTTTTCGGAGTACGTGAGCATGCCATGGCGTCCATATGTAATGGGATGAATTTGCATGGTGGACTTCGGACGTTCAACGGCACGTTCTTGGTTTTTAGTGACTATATGCGACCCGCCATCCGACTTAGCGCATTAATGGAACAGGGTGTCATTTACGTATTGACCCATGATTCGATTGGTCTAGGAGAAGATGGGCCGACCCACCAGCCGGTAGAGCATTTTATGGCGCTGCGGGCCATTCCTAACAGTTTGTTCTTTCGCCCTTGTGATGGTCCGGAAACGGCCGCTGCCTGGGTCCTAGCACTCGAGCATGATAGCACTCCAAGTATGTTAGCCCTTTCGAGACAAGGTTTGCCGACAATTAATCCGGATACGGCTACAGTCTTGGATAGGGTACGCAAAGGTGCCTATGTGATAAAAGAACCAAAAGGCGCTCCAGATGCTCTTATTATGGCAACCGGTAGCGAAGTGGAACTAGCTATTAAGGCTGCCGATATTTTGGAATCCGAGGGAGTCCATGCCCGTGTAGTATCTATGCCATCTTGGGAATTGTTTGAATCACAAAATGCGGACTACAAAGAAAGCGTACTTCCATCATCTGTACATGCTCGCGTTTCTGTGGAAGCAGGTATTACGATGGGTTGGGAGCGGTACGTGGGTCTTAAAGGCCGTTCCATTGGTATCAATACATTCGGTGCCTCCGGCCCAGCCAGTGAGCTATTTGAGCATTTTGGATTCACTCCAGAACACGTTGCTCAAACCGTTCGGGAAACGATCGGCTAGCATTGTTGGACTTCGTTCAACCGAAAGCGTCCACCGATAGAATGAATATTTTTGAGCCAAACGAGAATGCTAAAGAAGAATGGCTCCGCCTGATTGGAGCTTCTGGGCACCAAGAAGCCTTGGCAGTTGAATGGAATCCAGACACGCTAAAAAAGATTGGAATGGGTGTTTTATCGCTTGGAAGCAAGACGCAGTGTTTGCCAGCAGCTATGCAGCAGGTTGCCGATGTGGAGGCTCGTCTGAGTCAACTTCGCAACGATCTTGGGATTTCTAGAAATGCACCTGCAGACGTGCTTCCACGTGTTTTGGTGGTTACGGAAGTTGAGGGAAGGTTACTGGCGCCTGGGCGATGGATTCCTGACCTGCTTGACCGGGCCGCCTGCTTCGATCCCGTTCATGCAAGTTCGCGCGAAAGTTTCTGGTTGTCTGAACGGGATCTTGCGGCGGCCCGCCTAGATCATCTCATAGTACTTCGGGGCAAAAGGCCGACATTGAAGGAAGTCAGCTTTCATGAAAGTCAGATTCCAGATAAGTGGGTATCGAGTGGTCCAAGTGTCTTTGACGCAATTTTCGAGACAGCATCCCTTATTTTTGGGTATCCTTCTTCCCCATAACGAACTAATCATCTGATATTTGTCATGCCGCACTCCACCTATTTGATTCTGCACCTCACAGGTCTACTCTTTCTGGCTCTCGCGATTGGAGGGTTAGTGACCTCTAAGACAAGTGACAACGCCAAGACGCTCAAGATCCTGCATGGAGTAGGCTTGTTTTTGCTGCTTCTAGGAGGTTTTGGGATGTTAGCTCGCCTTTCAATCGGTTGGCCATTTCCCGTTTGGATATTTGTGAAGCTCTTTACCTGGTTTGTTCTGGGTGCTTTCCCCGCTTATCAGGGAAAACTCAAAGGGAATAGCGACCTCATCTTTGCCATTATTTTGATTCTTACCTCCATCGTGATGGGAGTTATCAAGCCGTTTTAGACGCTATGTCTTCTATCGAAGGACTAAAGTACCCGATTGGGCGTTTTTCGAATGTGGTTCTCAGTTCATCTGAACAGCGGCTTGCGTTCATAGAAACCATTGAGGCATGTCCGAGCAATCTAAGGGCCAGTGCTAGAAGCTTATCGGACGTCCAGTTGGATTCGTGCTATCGGGAGGATGGATGGACGGTGCGTCAGCTGATACATCACATGTTCGATAGTCACGCAAATGCGTACATCCGATTTCGGTTGGCTCTTACGGAGCATGAGCCTAAAATCACTGCGTACAATGAGGCGGCGTGGGCTGAATTGGAAGACTCGTTCAGCGTGCCCGTATCCGTTTCTCTTGACTTGTTAGACGGATTGCATGTCCGCTGGGTCGCTACGTTACGCAGCATGTCTTCTGAGGACTTCGCCAGAAACTTGGATCATCCAGAAATAGGATTGGTCGATCTGGATACCATGTTACAGCTTTATGCTTGGCACGGTTTGCATCATGTGGCCCACATTACGTCTCTGAAGGAGCGAATGGGTTGGTAAACCCTTTCGCGGGCGAGGATTAGTGCTGATAGGTCAGTTTCAGCGTATATCTTCGCGGTGCCCCTAGTAGTGCGGGTCGTTCGACGAAGTGATACTCAAGTGCATTATTGACGATTACGTTCACCACGAATGGACCGCGTGTAAATGAGGTACGCATATCGAGTACTTTCGTGTCCACCATTAGCTCGGCGTCTGGCACGAACCTGGCGAAGTCTGTTTCAACACGTCCGGGTCGACTGGCAAATCGGTAATCGAGTCCAGCGCTGAAGGGTCCCCAAACGTGTGAATCGAGAGACGTGACCACTTGATGCCGAGACCTGAAGGGAAGTTCTTCTTCGGTTTGATCCTCACGGCTACCTAAAAAGGTGTATCCAACGGAAAGGGCGGTCTGTTCTGATGCATTTTTCCATTCTAACTGGAATTCAGTTCCCACGATTCGGGCACTAGGGAGGTTGACGAACTGGAAGGCTTGTTCTGAAACAACGAGTCGCGGTTCGATAAAGCCATCGTAGGTATTCCAAAAGGCAGAGGCATCCCAGCTGAATGTCCCTTGGACTAGCGAGCTTCTCAGCGATGTGGATCCTCTGATCCCGACTTCGATACTCTGACTACGCTCGGGCTTCAATTCTAGATTTCGAATGATAGGCAGGAAGTCCCTGTTGTCTGTAAAGCGCTCTGCAAATGAAGGAACGCGAAAACCGTGCCCCCATGCCAGGCGAAGAACTTGCCTAGGCATCCAGGTATATGCCAAGCTTAATTTCGGGCTAAGGCGAGATTCCGCATTGGATTGATCTATCCGGTAGTGGTCGAATCGAAGTCCGGCGACTACTTGGAGGTTTTCACTTAACTCCTCTTCGAGGTGCGTGAAGACAGCAACTTCGGGTTGACCACCCAACTCATCGCCATCGGTAGTTACAAAAAATGAGCTTCTGGTTGTATTTGCATCTCGAGACGCGCCAAAAACCATGCGAGTGGATGATCGAGGTATCCAATTTAGAAGACCTTCTGCTCCGTATCTGAATCCGAGGGTGCCTTCAGAAAGCGATTTCGGTTTGCCTGAGATATTGGAGATAGGCTGTACAAATAACCCGAAAACCCGCCCTTTTATCTCATAAAACCACTTAGTACCCACGAAATGGGTAAAAACGGGCAAGAAACTGAGTTGTTTAACAAAGTTATCGGATGCTCCATTTGGATTTGAATCGTCTAAAGGGGCAGGTCCGAGAGTAATGCGACCAGGACTGAGTACATCGTTAGCTGAAGCCCAGAATATGAAACTATTTTTTTCTCGGATCATGATTCCGAGTAGGGTCTCCAGTTTATAAGCTGGTTTGGGCTGCCAGCTTAGCTTTGAAAACGCATGAAAGACGTCTCGACCAGACAACTGGCGATATCCAGAATCTCTTCGAAACGAAGCATTAGCCCACCATCCAAACCGAGGAGAGGAACGGCGAGTATGAGACATGGATACGCCCCAGAAAGGACGATATTCGTCTCCATGGGTCCATCCTGATCGCCAGACTTCGTGTCTTACGGGCTCCCAGCTACCAGCAAAAGATGAAACAGTGGTTACTGGCGTATCGGGTAGTTCTCTAGATATGACGTTAATGACGCCGCCGAGCGCACCGCCACCATACAACGCTGAGCCTGGGCCTTTTAGCACTTCTATTCGTTCAATTTCTGTCGCCGGTAATGCTTCGAGGGGCACACCATCTGATTCCGGAGTAAGTAAGGGCATCCCATCTAGCATCAAGAGAACGCGGCTCCCGGTGTTGTACGCAAACCCACTGGACCCCCTGATATTGATTTGGTTGCCCAGAACTTGTACGCCGGAAACAGTGCGCAGGGCATCGTCGAGTACAATGACGTTTCTTCTTCCTAAGTCCTCGGCAGAAAGCACGGACACACTAACGGGCACAGATAGAGCGGGTTGTTCTCGTCTAGACGCGGTCACTACGACCTCATCTGACTCAAGAACCTGTTCCTTGAGAATGAGAGACAACAAAAGAGTTTCGCCCTCGACAAGCCGAACGCTTTGTTGCGTTGAATAGAACCCGATAGCACTCACTTTTAGCACGACGATGCCCGTAATTGTGGTATCAAACTCAAAGGTGCCGTCGGGCAATGATGCCGTGCCTACGCTGGTGCCAACAATGACGATATTGGCTCCAGGCAACGGACTGCCCTGATCGTCACTAACAGTGCCCTTGATGGTTTGCGCCGCAACGGGGTTCAAGCCCAACAGCAGTACCGCTATGAATGCCAGTGTTCTCATAGCTCAGGGGGGAAAACGGGCACGTTATTAAAATCCACTCGAATGTTGATTTCTGTGGACTCGCCCGGAGACACCGAAAAAATACCTGCCGTGTCGGTGTACAGTCCCACCGGTCTCCAGGAGAGGAAGTTGGCCTCGAATTGCTGAGCGATTCCTGAATACACATATAAACCAGATTTGGCCTCTGGAATGATGAACGTGTCGGTTTCTACATTCACGTTCAGGCCATTACTGATTTCCATATCAGCCAGCTGAAGGAAATCAGAAGTGTCTTGTGGAACGAATCGCATGGCGACAAAACGGAGATCTTGGAGCGAGTCTGCCGCTGGCCAGGTACCCAAATATTCGATGGTACCCCTGATACTACCCGTCCCAGCCTCTCCGGGCGGCTCTAGCCCATTATCGCAGGACATGAGGAGCAGACATAGCGCTATGTAGAGCCCATTTCGTTTCATCTTAGGCATAGTACTACAGCTTAACGCGTCGTTCAAGTTTACTTCGTTTGGAGCAGGCTCAAACCGGACGTATATTTGGCGCCCTTTGAACGCCTATCGCAATAGACGTTTAAAAAGATTCAATGTTGTACCCGCAAGCCCTGTAAGGCCCTATGAAGCTCACGAAATTTGAGTACGAATATCCCAAAAATCTGATCGCGAAATATCCGGTCGAACCTCGGGACTCTTCCCGACTTATGGTTCTAAACCGCGCCGATCAAACGATTGAACACCGCAAGTTCTCCGATCTGCCTGATTATTACACGAAAGGCGACGTGATGTTGGTGAACAATACGAAAGTATTTCCAGCACGTCTGTTCGGGAATAAGGAAAAGACCGGCGCGAGAATTGAAGTCTTTCTTCTGCGTGAGTTGAATCCAGAAAGCCGGTTATGGGATGTCATCGTTGATCCTGCTCGCAAGATTCGGATCGGTAATAAGCTGTATTTCGAAAATGGGCTGATTGCAGAAGTAATCGACAACACTACTTCTCGAGGTCGCACTATTCGTTTTGTGTTTGACGGAACGAATGATGAGCTCTATGCCAAAATCGATGAGATCGGCGAAACGCCAATTCCCCCATACCTTAAAAGGAATGTAGAGCCGGAAGATCGGGATAGATACCAGACCTTTTTTGCTTCAGAACGTGGCGCTGTCGCGGCTCCTACAGCTGGATTGCATTTTACCCCGGGTCTCGTAGATAACCTTACGAAGACGGGCGTGGACATCATGCCGGTGACCCTGCATGTTGGTCTTGGGACCTTTCGACCCGTTGAAGTAGAGGATCTAACCAAGCATCGGATGGATTCCGAGTTCTACCACGTGACTCCACCTATTGCAGAAAGGTCTAATATTGCGCTTAAATCGCCCGATAACAGCGTGACCGCCGTGGGTACCACCGTGGTTCGTGCCATCGAATCCAGTCTTTCAGCCGCGTATACGCTAAAGGCAAATATTGGCTGGACGGATAAATTTATTTACCCACCGTACGAATTTCACATTACAGAGCGACTGATTACGAATTTCCATATGCCCCGTAGTACCCTGATGATGTTGGTAGCTGCTTTTGCAGGCTATGACTTCATGGTCGAGTCCTACCAAGTGGCTATAAAGGAAAAGTATCGTTTATTTTCGTTTGGTGATGCTATGTTGATCATCTGATCGACACCTTTCTCTAATTGCGTTTGGTTTTATGAGCGAATCCGGTCAAGTTGCTGTCATTATCCCGGCTGCTGGGAGAGGAACGCGACTCGGTGGTCATCGGAAGCAATTCCGAGTACTAGGCGGGAAGTCGGTCTTGGTACAAACGCTGTTGGTGTTCGAGCGGCATTCGGAGGTAGATCATATCGTGGTCGCGACTCCCGAAGAGGCTGTGGGACCATTACGAGAAGAGCTGGTCCGGGTAGGCATTTCAAAACTGCACGATGTTGTTGGCGGTGGAGACACCAGGCAAGAGTCGGTACACCGGGCGCTGATGGCTCTGCCAGAAGCAGTAGACGTCGTACTTGTTCACGATGCAGTACGACCATTTGTCCGGATGTCCCGCGTTTCAGCGGTCGTTCGTTCGGTGCGTCAATCTGGTGCGGGGTCACTCGCCATATCCATTTCTGACACAGTTAGGAAGATGGCTGCCGGGCAAAGTGGGGAAGTTCTGTTTGCGGAAACGGTACCTCGAGAAGAGTTGGTCCGTATGCAGACTCCACAAGGTTTTAGAAGGGATTGGTTAATAGAAGCGCATGACAAGGCTTTTAGAGGTGAAATCCAGGCGACCGACGATGTGGCCCTCGTACAACATACCGGGCATGATGTGGTGTGCGTTCCGGGCTGTCAATACAATATTAAAATCACAACTCCTCAAGATTGGGAGCAAGCTCTCAGGTTTTGGAATTACTGGGCTAGCGTCCTTCAGCACGAGGAACGAGAGCAAATTGTGGGGAAAGAAACCAGATGATTACGCGCATCGGCTTTGGGTATGATGTACATCGATTGGTCGAAGACCGAAAGCTCATCCTGGGCGGCGTGACGGTCCCGTATAAAAAAGGACTGGCAGGACACTCCGATGCAGACGTATTGCTGCATGCAATATCTGATGCACTACTGGGAGCCGCTGCACTGGGAGATATCGGTCATCATTTTCCAGATACGGATCCAGCGTTTAAAGACGCGGACAGTGCACGTCTTTTCAAAGAGGTAGTACGATTAGTAGCAGAAAAAGGCTATTCGGTTGGAAATATTGATTCGACCGTAGCTGCTCAGAGTCCCAAGTTGCAACCGTTTATACCCGAAATGAGGCAAGTCATAGCAGATTTGGCCGGGGTTGATCTAGATGTAGTATCGGTCAAGGCCACAACAACAGAAAAGCTAGGGTTTGTGGGAGTAGGGGAGGGCATTTCGGCTTATGCCGTCTGCACGATTGTGAGCCGAGGCATCTAGGGCAATGGCAGAAATTTTTACCGGCCTCGTAGAGTGGATGTCTGCTCTTTCACCTGTGGCCACATATCTGACTATTTTATCAGTCGCTTACCTTGAAAACGTATTGCCACCCGTACCCGGCGATATGATCGTTGTCTTTGGTGGTTACATGGCCGGACTGGGTGTTTTGAATCCATGGGTGGTGATTGGCCTGGCTACGATCGGAGGGACTCTTGGATTCATGTCTATGTACGCTATCGGGCATCGAGTTGGGCTCGGGTTGTTGGATCCAGATCGCTACAAATGGCTCCCGAAACGTCGTATCCTTAAAGCTCGAACCTACTTGCAGCGTTGGGGATATTCACTCATTGCGGCAAATAGGTTTTTGAGCGGATTGCGATCGGTAATTTCTTTAACGGTGGGGATGGCACACATGTCCATAACGCGAACGACCGTGTGGTCTTTTGCAAGTGCGTTGGTCTGGACAACATTATTGACATGGGCCGGAGTATTCGTTGGAGAGAATTGGACAGTCGTTGGAGGGTATTTACGGACGTATGGAGTTGTTGTAACAGTCATAATCGTCCTTTTTGTTCTTCTTAGGCTGTTTTTGTACTGGAAAAAGAGAGAATTACCGATAGAGTCGAAATGATCGGTTTCACGGATCCTTTACGACCTATGTAGTTGACTCTGCTTGGAGACCTCAGTAACTTTGGTGTCTGCCCAAAAAGTTGGGTCAAAGTCGCTGGCATAGCTCAGTTGGTAGAGCAGCTGATTTGTAATCAGCAGGTCGGGGGTTCGAGTCCCTCTGCCAGCTCAGTCAGTCTTTCACTCGGTATCATCGGGTTGCAAAGTAGATTGAGTTCTTACATAATGGACGGGTACCGAAGCGGTCAACCGGGCTGGACTGTAAATCCAGTGTCTTTCGACTTCGGAGGTTCGAATCCTCCCCCGTCCACAAACGCTATGCGCTGCAGGATCTTTAATTAGGTCCCGTTGTCGTATAGCGTTGTGTTGCGTAAGCGGGAGTAGCTCAGTTGGTAGAGCATCAGCCTTCCAAGCTGAGGGTCGCGAGTTCGAATCTCGTCTCCCGCTCTAGAGCCTTTAGGCTAAAGAGACCCTGACGCAACATGCCTCCTTAGCTCAGCGGTAGAGCACTTCCATGGTAAGGAAGGGGTCCCCAGTTCAATTCTGGGAGGAGGCTCCAACAATATTCCACCGTTTTTGGTGGAGAGAATGGAACTTGTTCCGTTTCTTGTTGACTCCTCGGTGGGGATCCGAACGGGCGAAGTCCTCCGAAAGGAAGACAGTTCGCCGTGAAGCTTTTCACCGCTTGAATTGAAACCTCCGGGATAAACAATAAATCGTAGTTCAACTACGAGTTTTACGAGACAAAGCTATGGCAAAGGAAACTTTCCAGCGTAATAAGCCTCACGTAAACGTGGGTACGATTGGTCATGTTGACCACGGTAAGACGACGTTGACGGCCGCGATCACGACGGTATTGGCGAAGCGCGTTGA